>Ga0325410_1002785_pt1 | contig 19632 bp, 9 predicted proteins | sample PopdelMetagenome_16_FD_206182 | JGI IMG/M metagenome (GOLD analysis project Ga0325410, IMG submission 206182) | Populus deltoides microbial communities from Bellville, Georgia, United States - Xylem-PdIQD-R3 | ecosystem: Host-associated > Plants > Phyllosphere > Stem > Wood/Secondary xylem... | reverse complement strand
CAACACATGCATTTACTATAAACTAGGTCGGCATGAATGTACATGCATGTGAATTTTATATATATATATATATATATATATATATATAGTTCACAAAAATAATGGGTCACAGATTTTTTTTTTTTGTTATGTCCCTGCTATTGCAGTAAAATTCGGTAGATAAAGTGATAAAGCAGATGATCATATATGAACGTCATTTCATGTACCATTAAAGATGTGTGCGTGACCTATTTTGAATTGAGCACCTCCTTTTGCTTTAGATATGGCAATACAGCCAGTCCAATCTCCAAAAATGAGCTATTTTTGTGTAGATTTCAGACTTGAGATAGGGGAATATCATATCTTTAGCATTAACATTTAGCTATCAATAATAATATTTAGCTACCAATCCGCACTAATAATTTTTTTGAATGGACTGATCATCACTGATGAGCCACTAGTTTTAACTAGCTAATTAGAAGGAAGACCTTCTTCAGGTTTAGGGTTCTCATGTTCATCATCATGTGTGTCTCCATTAATTTGAATTAGATTCCTAGGAGTTTTACCTTGCCCAGTTCCTGTGTGATCTGAACATGGAACAGGCGTGAGGAGTATAGATTCCCTAGATCTTCTTCAATGATATAAAAACCTAGCTAGCTTTATATATACACGTACTATATAAATATTCCATATGCGGTATATATATAACTAAGCTTAATTAATTCATCTTAATTCTAAAATTAAGTTAAACATTCTATGGGACCAATGTCAAAAAAAAAAAAAAAGGAAAACAGAGAGAGAATTGTGATTACTTTATTCAAATTAAAGAAATAGTTAGCTAGGTTTGTCTATATGATAGCAGAAGGACCATCCTTAATTTAATCATGTCGCTGGGATGTGGACCACAATTATAGCTAGCACCGCAAGCCACCATGTGCAATATTGCAAACACGTAGAAACATATATAAAATGTCTACATTAATTCCAAATCTGATGTGATTAATCCATGATGTTTTAATTCCTGTAATTCTTCCACTTAGAAGGTCTTCCTGTTTAATGATCTGCTAGTGATTTTGTTCCTTTTAGCTGAAATGAGAGAGTCATACCTGAAGATGGCTTTTGATATGAGAAATCTTCAGTTCTTTCACGCCCATCATCTGTAGAATTCGCCTAGGCGTTGCTTCTGAGCAAAATCATCAATAAACTTATCAGCGTACACTGGAGAAAAAGTACAGATCGATGCTTAACTGTATATGCATGATTGTGCCAGATTCAGTTTTCTCAGTCTTTAGGGCACCATAAAAAGGGGTTGACCCTAATTTAAATGGTCTTTATATGATCTGTTTAGAATCAAAATGGTGCAAAGAACCCTTTGATCTTCCCTTGCAATTGTATTTTAAGAAGATTAAGCAGTGTCGTCTTCATGGCTTTAAGAAGCCTTAGAGACACTGCAGACCAGAAGAACTTACTGTATTTTCCACCGAGGCGTCCAACAGCTTCAACAAAATGTTCATGGAGCTCAGGAGTCCACCGGAGACGTGGATGTTCAGATTTGTTGTATTGCCTTACTCCATTTTTCCGTGATGTTTTCATGGCTGGCTGTAGCTTCTATATGGTTGATCAGAATGTCTTTTTTTTCCAGAAGACTATCTGATATATACAATTATGTAGGCGGATAACGTCTACCCTTGAAATGTGAACGCATATCTGCCTTGCAACCACACAAAATTTTAAAACAAAAAAACATATGTTTGTCAGTCTAAGACCAAAGACTTTTTTAAGCATATAATCAAGTTCCTGTTCAAACATGTTTTCCCTTTATTTATTAGTAGTACTAGTGAACTCAAGATAATTCGGTAAGCTAAGCCCCCACACCCCTCGATCGCCAAGATTCTTTTTTTTTGGTTATATAAAAAGATTGATGAACTAATTAATTACTACAAGATTTAAGAACCGGAAAAAAAACACGACGTATACTATATATCATATATAATTTCTTCTTATACAAGTAAACAAAACCATCCTTTTCCTTCCACATTTCAAAGCTTAATTCCTCTTCTTTTTTATTTTATATTTTTGGAATATAGGAGAAACAGTCGTACGTACATAACCTTAAATGAATCATAGTAATTGCAGTGTTCTGCTTTTAGCAGCTAATTTATCAAATGATCCACATTGTGTTCGACCAATTGGAGCCGGCTGTTCATTCTGTGATATCAGGATGCGGGATTTTTTCAAGAGTCCCAATCCATGAAACTACACTGGATGAATAAGAGAAGAAAGTCAACAAAAATTAAAAGTCATCCTGCCTAAATGATTTGCTAAGGCCAAAGACTTTAGTTTCTCTAATTCTCTTTCGATAAATTGATAAATCAAAACCTTATAGAAAGTAAAAATAATGATGAAAAGTGCCTAGAGAGCTGACAAAAATGGAGTCCAGTCCACTTCGAGCTAATACCCAAATTATGTTAAAACAAAATCCCCAACCTAAATTAAGTTAAACTCCCAAGCACAAATTCCCATACCACAAAATTCAAAGAAATTTCTTTGCCGGTAAAAATCTAAAGAAAAAAAATATTAATTCAAAGAAAATATAAAGAAAGAAAAGAAAATTACAAGGCATAAAAATGATCTCAGAATTCTTTGAAATGCCACACGTTTTTTTTTAGAAGATATTAAGATTTAGGAAAGAATGTGAATGCATGATTTAGTAAGGCAGCGCATTTAGAGTTTCTATATATATATATATATATATATATATATTCAATGATTAGTTTTTATTTATTTATTATCACAAGCTCATGCATGTGGTCATAACCTAGGACATAATGCTCTAGGAATTTTCCTCCTTTCTTTTCACTTTGAGGACATGGTGCCTTTTGGATTAAAAAGAAAAAGGAGAAACAAAGAAAGAACGGAGCCCTCAATATGGGCAGAGCAGTAAGCAAAGTCAAGGCCATGACCTTAACCTATCAACTTCATGTGTCAATAAAAGACGGTGCCTACTTTTGGACCCATCTGATTCCTCTCATGGCTGCCGTGTTCAACACCACCCTCTCTCCAATTTCAATATGCAAGAAAAAAAGGAGCAGCTAGCTAACCCCTAGAATTAATTTCTTGAAAGCTGGCTCTCCATATGGTTGTAAATATTCCAGTACACTAAAGATCCATGGCATGCAATGAACCGTCCTTGTAATCCACATGTGGGCTCTCTGGTTGCAAGACTTTGACCGCTTGATTTATAGATGTGGGTGGGTGCAGCTCCCATGCACGTAAATCACACCAAAATGGATCTAAATCTGCAAACAGAGAGGAAACAATATCTGTCACGTTTTCCTGCCTTTATATTTATATTCTATGGCTACAAATTATGTGTGTGCGCGCGCGCTTTGGAAGATTGCTTTAACTTTTGGCCAAATGACCAATTATGCACATAAAGACATTCAAGAAGTGGAAAATTCTCATTCCTTGAAAGTGACGGAGGTAAATTTTATTTCATCAATTCACTCGATAACATTGTTAAATACTGTAGATAAATGCAGTCACCATAGCAGATGCATATACCACTGTTAGGTATCATAATTTAGCTAATTCACTTATTTTTAGTCTATTAATGGAATCTTTGAAAGCTCCTCTTTCTCTTGAATTCTTCGTCTCTCTCTGCTCCTTATCCAGTTATCGCTTTAAGATACACAACTGGGCACATATAGTAGTAAATATTTTATTTTTTTATCCTACTTAATTTGAAACATTCAACTGAAGATGCTAGCAAGAAATCCTGTTTAATTTGTGTGGTTATTCTTAAATCAGCGGTTATAGATTTGAAAGAAGATATGTGTGTGAAATTTTTCAAAGTAGATAGCCTCCAAGGGTTGGCAACATGCATGGTAGAGCGGTACTGTTGTGACCTTCTGCCTCGCTGCTGCTTTACCAGTACATATAATTGAGGCTGTGCAAGGAAAAATGTAACGGGAAAACAAAAGAAATTAGGGGGACAGTACTGTTCTACTTACATTTATATATATATAGAGTTGATCATCAATGGATGATTGTGGTTAATATATAAGTTGTTGTAAGTCTTCCTTTTTCTTTCCCTCTTATGGTTCGATCAAATTCACTTGGAATTGTAAACCCTTTTGGCAAATGGTACAGGTCTTGTAATTAATGAACATCCCGAGACATAATAATGAGAATTCACATTTCTTTCCTCATCGATCATTGTTGATCGAGAATGTTTTCATTCTTCAAATGATGCGCCTCCTCATTTCTTGATCGTGCATTTCTGTGTGCCACAATTTCATCCTTGAAAAGATGCCAACCTCAGGCGTGCAGTGAGACAAATTTAGTTATCATAATCTTTTGAAAAAGCATATTTCTACCACTCAATCAAAGCTAGCCTGAATTTCTAAAGCTTCGACTTGGAAGCTTTTGCAGGCCAGAGAAATTACATGAACAAAAGAAAATAAAGCATGATTTACACACACGTGTAAAGTTTGATGACGTAATTGGAGGAACTTATTTTTCAAGTGAGGTGGGTGGGTTTCCATCATCTACAATATTTGGTTGCCACAACATAGATTAAGAGGACACTAATTTTATTCCACTGTAACAAATTAAAGATAATAATCTTAATTAGTCAGTTGATCCGATAGTTAATTAAAGAATAGCACATTTCCAACCAAACTTGTGCCAGTTAACCTTGATATTAATTATATTTAATTACCCCTTTATTAAATTTCTGCAAGATGGTAAGAAAAATATTTTAATTAATTAAATTGTAGCTTCTTATTTTTATTCTCTTTAAGTTTTGATATGTTTTGTCAAAATGTTGAGTTGTTAAGCCCAGTTAGATTTTACATCCGTGGTGACAGGGGCATGGTCATGAATTATTTTTTAGGGGCAAAATCTAGGAAGATTTTTCTAGAGGGACCCAAAATCTAAATTTCACTAGTTTTAACCCTAAAATTTAAATTTTACTGGATCTTAGGGGGGTTATTATTAAGTTTTATTTATTTATTTATTTGCTGTGGTTGGGGCCCAACCAGCTAAGTAATAATTTATGTTAGTTTTGTTTTAATTTTTTAAATTAAAATATTAAATATTTTGTTGTTCATTATTCATTTAATACTTATATAATAGATTCTCACATTAGTTTTTTTTTTTACCTGAAAGGTTATATATAAAAGGCTGCATATTGGGACATGTTAAATGTTCATCAGACGTTATATAAAAACTTTTCTTTATAAAAGGTTGCTTTCTTGGAACGTGATTGCTATGGTTGGATGTATGTGTTCTTGGGATTCTACTTTCAATTTATTGAAACTTAATGATGATACTATGAACAGTTTACAACTTAATATTATATATTGGGATGTGATGATGCAGTAATTTAAAAACAATTTCTAGGCCCAAATTAACGGCTAGGAGTCTTACCCGTCTGTGCTGCATTTCTATCTACGTTGCAGTGTGTGTGTGTGTGTGTGTGTGTGTGTGTGTGTGTGTGTAGGAAAAGGGGAGAATAAAAAACAAATAAAGAAATGAGTGGCACAAAAAACAAGGAAAAAGAGAAAAAAAAAAAAAGAATTACTCATTTGAAAAAAGTCTTGATAAGATAAATTTATGGAAATTATAAAATATCATTAAAAATTATCATATTAGAATACACACTGTTTAAAGATAGTAATACTCAACTTGCCTAAAACGTGCAACACACGCGCAAGTAGTTTGGTCATTTAGGGCATAAACAATCTAAATAACCGGAATTTATAACCATTTAGGATTTTGGCAATCTGAGCCCCTAAAATACCAGATATTTTTTTATCCGGTCCAAATAGCGCTCTCCCCCTTTCACCTTTTCACTTTCTCTTACACACACATTTTATTCCCTTTTTTCTCTCTCATTTTTATCTTGCACACTCCTCTATATATTTTTCATTTTTCATGATCAACTCACAAATTCTTTATGCATACACAAACTTTTTTGCACCTTCAATGGCATTACCCATATGTGCTTCCGATATTGTACATGGCACAATGAACAATAATTTTCTATGAAGATATTGCCACTAACATTGTCAATAGAAAGCGCATGACTCTCAACTTTATAGGAATATTTTCCTTCTCAATGAGATAAATTAGGTGTATAAATACACCCAGTCACCAGGTAAGTAGAGGTAGGTCATTCCAAGCCATATACAAGCTATGCACAAATACACATTTCACTGTAACTTCATTTTATTTTTATTTTTCTATACATTATTCCCTCCTTCTATATTCAAAAACTTAAGCATTGGAAAGTCTCATGTTCCAACAAGGGACTGATTTTCGGGGACATCCCCAAGTTAGGACCAGTTACAACCCAACCCATTGACGTATTTATAGAAAATATAGTTTTTGTTTGAAGTTTTTTCATGATTTCATTAATGGCATGGTATGTGAAAAAATAAATAAAAACTAGTTCATTCTCATTTTAGTTCCTACCAAAATACTTTTAATGACTACCAAAACTCCAGGACAAGGAATAGTTTATCTTTATCAATTTTAATATTCTAAATCTCGTTCGCATGCTCTTTATCATAAAAAACTTGGATATGGGACTGCACCAACTCCTAAGAAAAAGAAAGTACACCATTCCCACAAGGTGGAAGACTCTTCACTTTGTCATAAAGTGTTACACACCCACCTTTATAAGGAATGTGTCTCTATAAAGACCAATCTAGACAACCATGATGGTCTTACAGATCCCAAAATTCACATTTAAAATGTCAGAAACATCCTAGAACTTGTGATATAAAAAAAGTGATGCCATGTGCAATAGCCTCCCAACAATCTTCTGGGGGACTGCTCGGGAATGGTATTATAATCTTAAGCCTGATTTCATCATTAGTCTTCACAATCTTTATGTTATGTTCATCTCTCATTTCATCATCAGTATTCTAACTAAACAAAGCACGAGTAAGTTATTCGTCATTATCCAAAGGAAATATGAAAGCACCAGAGCATACTTTTAAATATTTAATGAAAAATGCTCAATATAGAGAATTTACTTAAACCTATTCCATTAAATTCCTAATTAGTGGAATCTATAACTACTTATCATAGGAACACCTGTACATTCTCCATGAAAGAACTTTTGTTAATGTAAAACAGGCAATAAAAAATCATATTTGAGTAGAAAAGGCAAGTGTCACCAAGTATGGCCACTCATATTTTCAAATAGTAGAGTCTTTTTATCGTTATAAATCTCCTACCAAAGTAACCAAAAGAGCATTAAGAAGCACATTCAAGATTGTTTAACATTTTCTTATCTCATAACCACGTCACTCATTACCATACATACTAAGGTATCTATTACCATTAAGGAAAAAGATTTTGTGAAATACCCTCCTCCCATAAAAAGTAGTACGAACATGAAAGACTCTAATAAGTTCTATCATTTTTGCTATAAGCATGATATCGAGGAATATTACATGCTAAAACATTAGATAGAAAGATTGATTTATAGAGGTTACCTCTAGTAGTTTATGAAAAAAAAACCATAACAAAAAAGGAAGGAAGTCTGCATATTTGATAAGCTATCTAAAATCAAATAATTTTCAGATATTGCACCCTATTTTGCATGAAGTTTTTTTTACTTTTCAATAAAAAAAATTAATGCTTCTCTATGTCTCTAACAAAAGTCTACATGATATCTCCAACTCTCCATGAACATTTTAATATCTTCAATAAAAGTCACCAAACAAATCTTCATGTCTTCATTGAAAGTTCCATGCAAATCTCTATGTCTTTATAGACATCACCAAGTCACCTGTGAAAAAATCCATTCATGTCTCCATGAAAAAAATTCCACAAGCCTCTATGACTATAAATATATATGTGCAATGCCTCCTTACACAAATGCCTCCACAATCATGTACCTTGAAAATGTTTTTAAGTGCATAATTCTTTGAAATTGCCACACAAATTCAAAGAGTGGGGGGCAAATGATGATGCATGAAATTATTCAAAAACAAAAAATTGTGTTGTGTTTCTGTTTATATTTCTCCGTATGTGTACATGTACACTAAGTTTCTAAGTGTGTGTGTGTGTGTGTGTGTATTTGTGTTTGTGTAGCATTTTATATGTGTGTCTTTGCAGGGAAGGAGAAGAAGAAAACAAACGAGATGAGGTGGCACAAAAGATAATGAAGGACAGAGAAAATGAGAAAATAAAAGAAGAAAAAAAGTATAAGTCGTCAGGGTCACCCTTAAGCTCCGATAATGACACTATTAGTGCCATCAAAAAGATTTTGATAGGTTGAAATAATAGACATCATGGAAGACCATTAAAAATAGCTAAAGTAGCAACGCAACCCACTTGTTTGGCGTGAACAACTCATACATCGAGTGGTTTGGTTGTTTGGGTCATAAACAACCCAAATGGCCAGACTTTCTCTCTCATCACATTTTTGCTCTCACACTACTTTCCTTCACACACATATTTTCTCCGTCGCTCACCTTTTATTCTTCATTCTCTCTCATTCTCCTTTTACACTGACAAATGCCTTTATACATTTTTTTTATTTTCCATGACTAACATATAAATTTTCTATACACACATAAATTTTTTGGCATTATTAATGGCATTGCCCATCACCTACGTTTCCACCAATGATGCGCATAACACGACAAATACCAACTTTCTAGGAAAATATTGTCACCAACATCACTCATGGAAAGCACGACACAACACCTAGACTCTACTTTCTAGAAATATTTTCCTTCTCTAAAGAGTAAATTGGATGTATAAATACGCCCGATCACCAAGTAAGCAGAGGTAGGGAACCCAAACCATATACAAGCTATAACTCATAGATATGCATTCTCTATAATTTCATTTTCATTTTTATTTTTATTTTTATTTTTCTATACATTATTTTCTTCTTCTAATTTTTTTAACTTAAGCATAAGAGAGATCTTCATTTCAATAAGGGATTTTTTTCAGGGACATTCCCAAGCCAGAGCCTAGTTAAGGACACAGCTATGAAAAACTCAATTTTTACTTAAATTTTTTTTACGAATTCATAAATATGTAAAGTACAACCAATACCAATTAAATGTATACATATAAAAGATATTTCTTTCAATGATCATTATCAACACATGTATCCATAACTAGATAACGGTGTTTCATATCACTATGAGATTTAACAATTTTACCGACAAAGAAAATAACAACAAAATTAAACAAAGAAAATAACTAAAATTCAACAAAATAATGAAAAAAAATGAATAACAACTACAATGGAACACAATTATTGCTAGGTGGTAATACTTGTGATCCTAAATTCATAAAAAAAAAATGTTCTAAATGGAATACAATACAAAATAATAATAATTAAATTTAATCATATACATTTAATTGAAATTGAACAACAAATTTAAAAATAATAACTAAAATTCAATAAAATAATGAAAAATTATTGCAATAACATCTAAAATTCAACACAACTATTACTTCATAAAATTATAAAGAACATATAATTGAACAAAAATAGAGACAAAAAAGAAAATGTAATACAAACAAATTTAATGAAAAATTCTTACCTTAATGACATGCTTAATTTTGGAGTTGAACTAGGTGTGATACAAAAAACAAAAAAAAAACAAAAACACATTGTTAAAAAACCTCAAAAAAGAACAAAAATAAAAAGAAAATACTTCAAAAAATTTACCCATAAATACCTATTGATTGTGTTGAGAGAAAGAAAGTTTGATTTCTAGCCTTGATGTTTAAGAGACAAAATAGAATAGCAAATTAGTGAGGAGAGAATTTTGTGAGAAAACTATATGGTTTTAAGCTTAGAGAAAAAAATGAAGGTGTGCTACACTCATGGAGCTTTTATATTGGGTTCTACAGATGGAATTACCGGTGGACTATTAAATATTATTATTTTTAAATATTCTATCGGTGACTTTATCTGTAAAGTCTCTTTATAAAAATTTATTTGCACTAAAAATTTCACAGAACCCCTCTAGATTTTTTAATTTCTTCTATAATTATGTCGGTATTATAGTAAACAGTCATTCAGAAATGCATTAATTACTAGCATATTGGAATTTGCATTTCGTTGGGAAACCTATAAAAACATGCACCTCAGTTAGTAAAATCATTAAGTGTCAACGCGTTGAAATTCGCATTGTATTGAAAATATTAAAAACTTTAATTGCCATCACCGACATGTGAAGGGGAACGATTCCCTTCGTCTCTGGAATATACTGACGGACAAAGCTCATCGTATACCTATGTGTAATTAGTTCCATCAACAATACCAGAGAAAAGGGGACAGTTCTCATCGCCTCTGGAATATACCAACAGAAACAATCTATCGGTATACCCGTTTGTAATGAACAAATAGTTGATATTTCCATCGGTGTGAAACAATGTCTGACACCAGATTGTATCTGTATTCATTATCTATCCATCCTACAAATACTTAAATCGATAGTTGCACGAATAACATTATAACACCAATTCAAATAACAATAATAAAATAAATATTTCTTTGTAAAGAATTTCATCAAGGTAGTATAACATGTAAAAGTTTAGACACATGTCAATTTTCTAGTATCCCAGACCAAGGGGTTTCATCATAGATTTAGCAGCATAGAAATTCTCTTTCAGCATGTTCCCTTCAGGTAAAATGCTTCTTGCCCATTCAATAATATATTCATAACCGGCCTCACTCAACCTATAATCCGACTTGATGATTAACACATGTGTAACGGTCGATAATTTACTGTGATTTGTGCAATCATCCCATAATGATTCGTCAAAATCTTTTTTAAAAAAAAACCTGGTCACGTCTGTATTAAGTTTTTCATCTACGATTGGATATTGACCTGCATGACCCTAATTCATTCTTATCGTATCCATAACCATAGTTCTATAAAGATTACTATTATCATTTACAACTTCATACACATTGTTAGCACTAGAAGTTGACCCAGCTATCCTTTCTACCATGGTCTCGTAAGGAACATATGGTTCTATGTGTGCATACCAACACAAATATTGCTCCATGAACCCTTTTTGTAGAAGATGCATCGTTACAATATCTAAATCGAGAAAGTTTTTATTTTTACACCTCTTGCATGGGTATCTAATATCGCCTCCACTAATATATCTTGAATTAGATATTGCGTAATTAATAATACTCTAAATCATATTACAATAATCCATCATCCGCAATCCTTGGGGTAAATCTTGATATATCCATGAACGATCATCCATAACTTTTATCGAACCTATATAAAATAATGATAACAACATGTATTAATTAACTACCTTAACTAAATAAATTTGCAAAAATATTGGTTTAGCTCAAGATTATTCAATCTAGTTTAATACTTCTCTTAATTCATTATCAATTATCTACATAATGCAAATTTATACACATTTACCGGAAATTACAACTTGACAATAAAATTGATAAAATATAAAACAAACTAATTAAATAAGCCATTATTTATTTCATCACAAAACACCTAGTCAGTAATTTGACATAAGTTTCAATAATTTACAAACAAATACAATTTTACAAAATCTAAAATAAATCATAACATGTACAAATCATAAATCCATACAAGTTTGTTTGAAAAAAAAAACTATAAAAACAAATAAACACCTAAACAAAATACACATACTACAAAAATATGCAAAAAAAAAAATAGCATTTTAAAATTGTGTTCAAATTAAAAAAAAAAAAAAAAGAGATTTGCTTTCTTGAGGTGGAGAATCCTCAATAAAATTTGAATCATAACACAGATGCTGACAAACTGAGTATTGTGGTGGTTGGAAAAGTTGTGGAAGGTTAAGTTGTTTTGAGACCGAGGGGGGAGGGAGCCTGTTTTGTTGCAGAGAAAAATTTTACAAGTAAGAAGTAGAAATGGGGGAGGGGGAGAAGAGGGTCGTGTGTCAGGTCATAAATTAAAAATTACCGACGGATTGACTGACAGAATTATTTTGGTGGTAACTTCATTGGCAATTCTGTTGGTATCATTGTCACGTCACCGTATGATTTGCCTTTATAAATCTCACTATAATATCGTCCGTAATGTCGTCAATATATACCGATATAATTTTTTGTCAGGATATTTACGTACCGTCAATCTAATCCTGTCGGTAACTGTCTATAAAAACTTACATGTCATTGCATTGTTTGTTTTTTTATCTTTTTTATTCCCATTATGATTCCCTCGGTTAATATCGATCATATATTCTCATTGATGGTTATTGATGGATTTAGTGATGAAAAATTTTGGTTGGTAAATGTCACTGTAATATATCGAAAGAAAAAATACGTCATTGTTTTTATTTATATTTATTAAATTTCTGGTAGTGTAAAGAAAAAAAATTCCATTAGTATCGCCACATAATTGATGAGCTAAACAGCACAATTGATTTATTGATCGTCAAAACGGGATTGATAGAGAAAAATTTGGCAGCATCATGGATGAAGATGGCCAGAAAACTCCATCATAATTAGGTACAACTCAGAGTACACAATTGATAGCTGGAGAGTGAGTTGTTGACTTAGAAGCCAGTGATGGGTATTATCTTGTAGCACGACATATTGGTAGCTGTGGTGCACGAATTCGCAAGTTAATTTAGCTGAGAAATGACACCAAAAGCATGCTCAAGAAAGGAAAGAATACAAATGGGTTTAAGGGACGGCTGTAGCTCACAAAACTTTTCAAAGAAACCTAAATTCCTTAACACCACAGAAAGAGAGAGAAGAAATCCGCATCCAAATTGCAAAAGTAGTTTTCCATCATTTAGAGCCGGCATTTTTTGCATCCTTCAAAGTTAATGGCTGAAAGCAACTAGTCTTTGCTCAACAAGCAACCGAAGTTAGTATTGCCCAACATTAATGGTCCTTACACAAATTTCGTTGAATTTTTTTGGATAGACTAAGCAGGCTTTTTCAATGATGAAAGCAAATCAAGAAAAGAGATCGTGAGGAAATATGAATTCATGCAAGGGAATATGAAGTCAAATTTTAATCAATGTCACATGGAGATGGAGACATGTATAGTTTGACCACGGAATCAAATAATCACATCAAGAATTAATGAAACGTACGGAATCTAAATGCTTGTGGCTGTGGGAGAAACGAATGAGGACCTATTGATCAATTCCTGAGTCCCTACTTAATTGCTAAAGATTACTCCTCCTCCTGTGCAACAACAGAAGGCCATGGGGGTAGAGTAGAAGATTTCAAAAACGTAAAAAAATTTCATCGTCGGTTTGTTCTCCAATCATTTTCCCTCAGTGGGTATAATATATAAGAAAGTGAAGTTATATACGAGAGTGAAAAGGGATTGTCACATAAAATTTGCATGTTCGCGTGGTATTTGCCCCCTAATGGCCACTGATTCATCCAGAAAGAAGAAACGAAAAGAAAACGGGTCCAAGTCAAAACGGGTCCAAATTTCATTGGCGGTTTGTTCTCCAATCATTTTCCCTTAGTTTTTTTTTTTTAATTAGATGTTACATGAAGGCCTATCGATGGCTATCTGGATCCAAACTCCGATCAAATTGCTTCAGTGTTCAAAGTTCAAACATGAACCCTGTTAACTGGAGACGAAAAAAATGATCTAGGGCCTGACGTGAAGTCAGGATCAGATCAAGAATCTGGAGTGAATTATCACAAAGCCTGTTTAAATTGGGTACGGACTGTTGGACTGAAATACGCAGCCTAGGCCATTAAAATAGCAACAAGATGAAACCCAGTTCAAATTAATAGAAATTATGTATGCACACATGATACACAAATTGTGTTTTTGACATGGATATGAGCGGTTGTTGGTAGTGATAGAGCAGTAAGAGGCAACTAGTTTGATCTGTGGTGGAAATTTTGCTATTTGAGGGGAAATTGATCCTTTTCTTGCTCTTGCTCTTGTGATATATATATTGACAACCACTTATGAATTTTTATTAATTTCACTTTTGAAATAAGCTGGGAATTTACAGACTTTGAGACTCTTATTTTTTTTATTTTTTATTTGGGTTGGAGGGGGTTGATATACGATGTAAATTCCAAGGCACAAAATTGAAATGATCAACTCCTTGCTGGCTCGGCGAATTTAGAAGAACCAAGCATGAGCGCTCTACCATAGGCTATAGGCAACGATGCCAATTTCTTTGCTTTTCCCACATAAGCTCTCTTTGTAAAGTTATCGTAGTCGTTTACTTCAATAGCATCCAATATCTGCTTATATAGCAACAAAGATGCCCATACCGGCCATCTGCTAGCAGCATTGAGCTCTGCGATACCCTTCTCAGCCTCGTCGAAGAACATTCTTGCACGCTTTATTTGTCCCTTCATGAAACTCCTCCATTTGTCTGTCACTTTCCCTTTAAATATGTCTTCATCAGACAAGCCAGCTTGAGCGAGCTCATCTTGTGGGAGATATATTCTTCCCCTCCTGGCACTGACAATAACCAACCAGCCAACATTTCTATAAGATGTTCACTCTTTTATTAATAAGAAATCAACTTAGTACTTTGAATCCAGATTATAATTAAGCTTACTCTTCTCCAACATCTCTGAGTATGTTGGTGAGTTGATTAGCTATCCCAAGGGCTAAAGCTGCATTGTATACACTTTCTGTTGAAGCCTTTGATTCCGGTGCTATTCCCATTACTGGAACGCTCATTAGCCCTACTGTCCCAGCAACGTAATAGCAGTACAGGTAAAGCTCATCAAAGTCCTTATATCTCGACTTTTTCAAGTCCATTCTCATTCCTTTTATCATGTCCTTGAAGGGCTGTCCAAGGAGAGAATTTTCGATCAATTGGCTAATAATTTCTTGAACAAATAGATAGTTCAGTAAATATACAAGTGAAGCATGCTGGGTATTTACTAGAGTATTTAGCATTGCGATTTAAGTATTACCTGTATATCAACAGGATACTTTGAGACAGTACTAGATAGAGCCGCATCATACATATCATATGGGCGACCTTCAAAAAGGTCATTCAACCTCTGCTCCCATCTGTCAAGAGCTTTGGGTGTGATATGTGAAGCATTCGGTCCATCCACAAGCTCATCAGTCCTCCTGCACCACACTTCAGAACAGATACAAAAAAGTTAATAGACTAGTTTTTTCAGCATTTTCCAGGATTTTTACGTCAAAGTGTTTTGCAGCCAATACGGTTGCAAGCCAAGAATTCTGCAATGACTCCTACACATGGTGATGGAATAAGAATGGGAGAAACATCACTTTTTCTTCTTTTTTTTGCAAATGTATATATTTCTTGATAGTGATATGAAAAACACAGTTGGGGTCATCTACAGGCAGGGCTCATCCACGTCCTGGAATATCCAAGTGACCCATAATGTATGCAGGTCATACCCATCTCAAATACAGAAAGCCAAAATGAACTGGTGTGCAGGGAGCATAAATGCAATGGAACAAATTGAACTGGCAAGTTGAAAGAAAGCCAAAGCATACACACCATAAATTGCCCAGACAGCTCTTCGCCGCTCTGGAGTCATAAGTAATGTGCCTGAAATTGGATATTACAGGGAAGAAATTTGATTATAATAATCAACATAAAAATAAAAGCTTATACAATTTGACTTTTCCCAGGATTAATTCATTCGGAATCATTATAAACATTCACTTCCATTCGTGCAAATGAATAAATACAATTCAAACCATGTCTAAATTAGAAGATTTAATCCCATATTTGACATCATCTCTTTTTTTTATACGACATATTTCACAGTACTTTAGATTTAAGAACTATTACAAAACATGATAAAAGTGAATATGTTGTGATGATACAAATTCATTTTAAAAAATATATGACAGGACATAACATAAACATGAGAGAATATATATATATATATATATATATTCATTGAAACAAAAGTAGAAAACAGCGACTAAAGTTGTAGCTGATATGAGTTGAGAGCATTTTCACAGATTTACAGTGACAATGCTCACTTTTAGTTGCATATATGTAGTAGAATCCTCTGTGTTAAAACTTGAAATCACCATCTCTAGTATAATGCCACAACAATTTGGTCACTCTATATAGCCTTTTTTCAATCTTCTTTATTTTATATGTCATTAGCCTTTTCAATAGTTTCCACAGTAATAGAAAGGGACACGGAAGAAAACAAAAGCAATTTATCTTTTCTTTCTTTTCCTTCCATTATCTCTTAGCAAGTAGTGGCTACTGGCTACAAGGAAATAGAAAGTTCAATGTAAGAAAAGGGATCTGGAAGATAAGTAATTAAATATATAAAAACGGTGATATTATAATCGTTAATTGATTGCTTGCTCATGTGCTAACTTCAAAGTTTTGAGAAGCTCGGATTCTAACTGTAGACAGCAACTTCAATGTTTAACAAGAATATTTATATTCATAGGACAAGTTAACTTCATCTTTAAGACCACAACTTAATAGTAAAGCAATAAGCAATTCCTCTGATAACTATGAAGTGTTGTAGTAAACACAAACAAGAAGAAGAGAAAGAGAGCAAATACCCAGGTAAAAGGTCTTGGCATACTCAGCACAGACATCACCACACCTATTATATGCCCCATTTAGCAGATCCCCACGAGACATACTCTCAGCTTGATCATTTCCTGCTACAACATCTGAGATTCTCTCTTTTTTCTGCTCCCTCACCAAAGCAGCTTGCTTTAGAACCACCTCATACACCTTCTCCACTGAAGATCTTGGTGGGTTTGCCACTACGCTTGAAAGGGAGGCAGCAGCAAAAACCCCTGTAGAGAATTTGAGCCTTGAACACACTTTAGAGTACCTTCTTACTTGGGAGCCACTTTTGGGGACTAAACTTAACAGGCTTGATGTAGCAAAACTAGCATTCTCTGTTGGACAAATCACCCAAAGCAGAACACCAGCCATCTCAATATATAACTCTATACAAAGTGGTTTACAATTCACTTGTTAGGTTTCTTTCTTCCCTTTTATTTTCTCTTCTTTTTCTGGGTTCTGGTTACGTTTTTGTTGAACTGGTTTTTCAAGGCCTGTTGGCTGCTGTTCTGTAATGAGAGTTTTCTTCGAGGGAGGAGTACAAGTACGAGTGGAAGAGGTTTTATTTCTTTGCTTTCATGGGCTGGCTGACGGGTGACCAGTAGTTTTTCGAGTTTCTTACATGGCTTTCCACTTTTTATCGTGAGGTGATGCAAGGATCTTCATCTACTTGTTACCAGAAGAGATAGGACACTCTACCACAAAGCCAATCCCGAGGAATATGCGACCCCCCCACCTCCATCTCAAACATGGGATTGTGTGGACATCATTTATTTAACTCTTGCACTGGACTTTCCAAGATTTGAACCAATTAGAAGTCATCTATTTATTTGGGACTTTAATGTTCTTGGTAATAAATCATAACGCTTGTTGAACACTTGCTAGATTCTTTTAAAAAAAAATGCTTTGTATAACCCTATAAGAGAATTGGTCTCAGTTAGCAGGTGGATTCGATTAATAAGCTTGGATTTATTGGAGAGATTTTTAGAAAATATTTTTTTATCATAAAGATATATCTATACTGTTATAAGATTGATCGATGAAAGAATTATCATTTTTGAGTCGTATTCTCAGTAATATATTGAAAATAAGATTGACCTTTGACGAGATTTAAGAAAAGTCTTTAAAGATTACAATCTTTTCATAAAATAGGTGATGTAGTAAGACGCTGAAGATGAACGAAACAATTATATATTGGGAATCATAATCATTTGCAGAACAAGTTTTTAAAATAAAAGACATGGAAAATAGAGAGAGGTTCTTCTCCTTCAAGCATGTTCTCCATGGGAGTAATGCTTATATTGATTTTTTCTTGGTGGAAAGGGATTTTTAGCTTGAAACCAACTCTTTGATGGTGTTTCTGTCTTAATATTTTGTCCAGGGTAGATGTAGGAGGAAATCTCGAGTAAGAAATTAAGCCGTATAAAACTAAACATGTGAGAATATTCAAGTACTGGCATGTGATCACAACGTACCAGAATTGAATAATTGCAAGCTGCTTAATTGTCAAAGATTTAATGCTGAATCACGTAGCTCTTCTGCTAAAGTTCGGCGTCCTGCTCGTTGGGAAATTTCCCTTCCATTTTTAAGTTTGAAAATTAGTAGGGAATTCTAACATTCCTGTGATCTCCCCTTCACGTTGATTGACCGCTGCTTAATTTATCCCCTCTTTTTTCTTCATTTTTCTCTTTTTTTTATCAATTGTTTTACCTCTTCTCTTTGCGGTCTTCTTGGGATCCTAGAATGTAAACTCTAATATAAGCAACTGTAGCAAAATCAAACTTTTTTTTTCCTTATATCCAGTCATGATTCCACCAAATCTCAATTAACAATGGGGTAAATGCCTGACAGTCTCTCCTCCCATTTGTCATTTGCAAGGACTCAGCTCCAGACCACCTTATAAAATAAAGATGCTTTCACAACCGGGTACCTCAACTTTCAAAGTTTTGAGTTTGTTAATTAATGATGTTTTTTTTATAGTTATTGGAGGTTTATATAGTTAGTAATTTCAGAATTTTTGGAATTAATTTTTGATTATTATTTCAATAATAAAAAAAAATGTTTTCACAAGCGACGACCCGTAGCTTCTGTTACATTTTTCTGAAGGATTGTGGTTGGCTGGAAGAAAAACTAGTGCCTGCCATCGAGGACTTCTTGTTGTTGTGCGACTCGCTGACGTGGCCATTGCTCAACGTGCTTGGTCATTTACAGTGGAAAATAGTATTAGGCTCAACGCGTTACGGCCACTAGCTCACCTGGGCCCGGGAACTCCCCACTTTCTTTCTCGAGTGTTCTAAACAAAAAGCCTTATTTGAGATTGAGATGCTCGCCACCCAGTCATGTAGTTGATGTACCTTAGGATACACACGCGTACCCTTCAAAGCACACAATACTGTAGTAACCCGCCACGTGTAACATACAAGAGATCTCTACGGCGTACCACAACTTTTAATTTTGATATCAATTAAAAACATCAAAAATAAATAATTTTAAAAACACAGTTCTATTACAACGTGAACCGAACCATAATCTTCAACAAAGCCTTGTTATTCACCAATAGAAAGATGAATAGGTTATTCGTTAAATATATACATATTTTCATAATTTTTTAATCAAAATAATAATTAATGTAATGTCATCGTGCTCACAAAACAAATTCATTAAGGTAAAAAACACTGACCTTTTAATTAGCCTATAAAAAAATTAAAAACTGAAATAGATTAAATTATTTTTCTTGAAATTAATAACTCTATAAGTTTTTAATAGTTATGAAATAATTTAAATTCATAATTATTAAAAAATAAATCTAAAAATTAACCAATTAAATTACTCTGTAAGGTTTTTTCCTTGATTTTATCAGTTCTTAGTGTTAAAAAAAAATATAGTTTTAGGATTCAACCTTAATTTATTTAGTTATGGAAAAGGCTACATTTGATAGCATCAAGTGTTGTTATCCACGTCACTGAACAAATTAAAGGCTAATCAACAATCTAATCATGTTATTTCTAGATTAAGAATGCAAGATTTGCATAGAACAGACTGCTTAACAAGAAAGATAGCCAAATGGGGACAAAGTGCGTGCCATTATCATGTCAACTG
>Ga0325410_1002784_pt1 | contig 19633 bp, 18 predicted proteins | sample PopdelMetagenome_16_FD_206182 | JGI IMG/M metagenome (GOLD analysis project Ga0325410, IMG submission 206182) | Populus deltoides microbial communities from Bellville, Georgia, United States - Xylem-PdIQD-R3 | ecosystem: Host-associated > Plants > Phyllosphere > Stem > Wood/Secondary xylem... | reverse complement strand
CTTGATTTTTTCTAAGTCTACAATTGTAATCTCATGTATTAATTATATTATAGTTCTTAATTTCTAAAATTTATTTATAATTAAGTCAAAATTGATTAATCATATATTTTAATTTCTGACCAATGATTCTTGTATGTGTGACCCATTAGGTTCCCTAAAGAGAACCAAATTTGACACAAAAAGAAAATAAAACCAAATTATAAGGGATGAAATTGAAAAACAATTTCAATTAAGAAAATGATAAGAACAACTAAAAATAACAATAAAAAAAATAAGGATCATATCTAATATAAAAATCAAATGGCAAATGATGAAATTAAAAGGGATGACCAAATCTAATTCAATAAAGGATTCAAGACCAAAAACATCACAATTAAAAGAATAAGGACAAAATCTAATATAAAAATCAAATATAAATGGATGAAATTGAAGAGAAAATTAACTCAATAAATGATTAATTAAAGACCAAATACATTATAATTAAAAGAATGAGGATCAAATCTGATATAAAAATCAAGTGTCAAATGATGAAATTGAAAAATAAAATTAACTCAATAAATTATTCGAGATCAAATATATTACAATAAAAAAAATAAAGACCTAATTTAACGTAACAAATAAATAGCCTAACTTTTTTTTGTTTTTTTTTTCAATAGTCAACATGTTTTTCTAGGGGGGAAGAGAGGAAAGAGAGAGGGAGGGAAAAACTTGTGGTCAGAGCTCTGATGCATGCCAGATGCGAACACGCTCCTCACCACTGTGATAGGGGCGGTGAGGAGCATTAAACACTGCCCTATAAGGCTGTGTTCAGTGTTGTTTCGACGCTGCACGCAACACTTGAATGGCATAAATGACACCCACTTGCTAATGAGTGCCTAGCAGGCACCAACCATGAATTAAAATAATAATTTATATATATTAAAAGATCCAATTACCCCTAAACCCACATGAAAATTGTAAAAATAATATTTTTCTGGAAGATTATTTTTTAAGGGCATTTAAGCGATTGAGTTGTAAAAAAAAAGATGAAAAACCTGAAAAGCCCCTGAAACCAAGGATTTGTTTTTCTAAAGGTCATTTAGTAATTACACTATGGAAAAAAATGTGAAAATACTAATTAACTCTCTTCTTTAATGTAATTACTAATAGATCCCATTAAAAAGACCTTCCTACCCCTAAACCTAAGATTACCCACTTTGGGTAAAATCAAACATTCACTGTGCAAATATATCTTTTTTAGTATAGAGTATAATAACATGGAGTATATTTGTTTTGTTAAATCATGCTAGTTCTTAACATTATAGTCATTGATTATTTAAATAAGATTTAGAAAATCTTCTCAAAACTCATTCCATCTTGGCCAAAGATTTCACTATTAATACTATTTGAGAATAAATAAAAAAACAATAATTCTAATTCATTTAAGATGATGAATCATCTCTTAATTACTTAATCAAAGTAACAAAAAGGGCAGGTATTATTGAGTATAGCATGAACTATATGAAGGTACTTGAGTGATCAAGAGAGAATTCATCATCCTAGGTGAATTAGAAAAAAAATATTTTATTTTTTCTCAAATAGTATTAATTGAGAAATCCTTTGCTAATACAGAATGAGATTTAAAAAGAGTTTTTAATCTTATTCAAATGATCAATGACTATTATGTAAAGAATAAAAAAGATTTAGCATAACAGACATACTTCACGCTTTAATATTAAATCGAAGCATTATTGATGAAAGAATATTAATTACACTGAGAAACCGGTCACTAAAAGGTTAAGTCAAACCACTAATAACTTTTCTAATATTTTGGGGCTGGATCATGACACGTTATTAGACGATGCACCTGAACTTCAAATATAAATTAATCAATTATTGAGTTGCAAATGAATTAAATTGTTTAATTTATTTAATTATAATTTATATTTATATTTATATTTAAGTCACTATATTAGGAACATAATGGGTCACACACATTAAGAACCATTAATCATAAATTAAATTGGGATGATTTAATTAAGTATGACTTAATTAAAAATATATTTTAAAAATTAAGGACTATAATATAATTAATACAGGGATTATATTTCTAGACCTAGAAAAATCAAGTAAGGACTTGATTAAGTTAATTTTTAAAATTATCCTGAATAAATATATGGATATTATTCAATGGACAAATTGATATTTTGTCAATTTATAGGGTTTTCAGATTTTCTTATAAATAGTAAGCTACACTTTTTATTTTAGTGGTTGTCTGATAAACTGAAAACTACGTAAGTCATGGAATAGAGAGCTAGTACTCTAAGCATAGCAATCTTTCTTTTCTAAATAGGGATTTAAAAGATTTCTCGTTAATGATTCTTATGGATTATCGTTGGTGGCCAGACAATTAGACGGCTTGTGATTTGCGACAACTCAGTCTTTAAAGGATTATTCAAAACTGAATAATATCAGATTTTTAGGTAATAAATCACTAATCAACTTTAGATTTCTCTTCTAAATAGGGATTTAAAAGATTTCTCGTTAATGATTCTTGTGGATTATCGTTGGTGGCCAGACAATTGGACGGCTTGTGATTTGCGACAACCCAGTCTTTAAAGGATTATTCAAAACCGAATAATATCAGATTTTTAGGTAATAAATCACTAATCAACTTTAGATTTGTCTAGCGATATTTTTTAAACTCCCAAATAATTCCCCCATCTTGTCATGCAAGTCATCTACCATTGCAAATATCACCAAGTTAAAACAAATGATACAGTTGATTGGTGAGAAATCAAGCTCCTCAAACAAAGTAAAACTTTTCTGAAGAGAGAAAATTGTGTGGTTTCTCATCTCTTGTTTTCCTAAATGCTTCACCAAGTTTGACAAATAGATTCATGGTATAGTTACCGGAACCCTTTATGTTGTCCTCTAAAGAGGAATTGCTCTCATTGCTTACCATGCGCTATGATTATTTCCTGGATCAGAGTAATATATGTACCCATGGATACGTAAAATCACAGAATCTGTTAGAAGGTCTAGAATCTTCAGGTTCTTCTCCAGCGGACTGTTCTAGAGTGCAACAAATTCAAATTCACAATCAATACAGTAGACATAATTTATACGTTAAACATGTTTAGGGTCAGATCGACATCATGGTGATCAATGTCTCAACACCTTGCTCGTAAGCTTCGGAGTGTCGGCCAGAAGCAGATAACAAATGAAGTGCTGATGATATCCAGCCAAAATGGGATAGGAGAAAAAAGAGGAGCAACTACTAGCAAATAATCGTGGAAGGAAGGCCAAAATGTCAGGAATTTGTGAATGTTGACCGAATCAATGGCAATTACCAAACCCCAAGAGAACCCCGCTGTCGCTACCCCTTCTACCGGGGTGTTGAAGATCTGGAGCGTATTAATGATTAATAATTAACAAAAAATAATAATTAATTAAAAGATCTGGAGCGTTTATATTGTTCATTATTCATTGCGTTGTTTATTGGGAGTGCTTTTTTACACTTTGATATTTTGTAGTTCTCAAATTTTAGGTTTCGGTCATGCATGCAACTTCATTTGTATCAAATTTAGAGGGAATGAGAGAAGAAAATTCAATCTGCCATAAAATAAAAGCATCAATCTTGATGTCATTGAAATCATCTTGAAAAACCATGTGCAATGAAGATAGTTTGATCCTTATATCATACCATAGTTCATACAATATGTTTTAATTTGATTTGATTTGAACTTTTAGACTAATTAGAGTATGTTTTTGGATTGAAAAAATTTATAGAGTTTTCTTTGCTGTGTTTTTAATATTTTTAAGGGAAAATAAATTGAAAATTAAGTTTTTAAAATAAAATCTTGAATTTTGACACGTTGTCTACGCAAGTGAATATCATGTTATCCATATTTTTTTTTTAAAAAAAAATCTATGCATGTGATCCTAGCTTTCCAAGACCAGGCATGTCTTGATTTAAAAAAATAAAAATAGAAAACAGATAAGGCATGTGAGCTTGGTTTTCATTCCCAAGCACGACTAGTTTCGATTTGTATCTTTTGTTATACTTGTAATTCTCTATGTTAAACCTGTTTGGCTCTGTGGTTGAATTTATGTTTGATCAAATTTCAAAAAAAAAAATTTACTAAAATTGAGTGCAGTTTGTACTTTTTGGATCGTTTTGATGTGCTGATGCCAAAAATAATTTTTAAAAAATAAAAAAACATCATTAACATATATTTCAGCATGAAAAGTTATTTAAAATACAACTACTATCACACTGTCAAACACACTAATATGAATGTGACTGCTACTCTATTGTTGTTAAGAGTAGTTATGAATTTATTGACTATTTAATATAAATTGATATCTTTTGAGAATTGGTTGGAAAGTGCTATTACCTACTAATAGGTTTTTGGTTCACATGATCTATGTACAATGCTAGTCAAAAAGCATTCGTAATTGGCTCTCTTGGCTCTTCCTCAATTTTAATTTTTATTTAATGGTTATTTTTTTATATTCTAAAATATTTTATTTTCCAAATAAAATAACTAAAATGATATTTTAAAAATCAAATGATTATATAATACTTTTCATATACAATTATGGCATTTTACAATAATGTTAGCAATTATTTATGAATAATTATATAGAAACTTAATAATGATATTTCTTTAACAAAGAAAATCTCATAAATATTCAATGAAAATAAAATATTTATTTTTTAATTGTGAAATTTTTTATAGAATTTAATTAAATTAATTCATTCCTTTGTTTTTTCATGCAATCGCATAAAAATCATACGGAGGTAATTGTTTTAATTATTAAAACTTGCTTTTCATAAGTTTTTATTAAAAAAAAACATGTTATGAATGAAAAAGATACGTCTTTGTGAAGAAAAAGAAATGCGCAAACAAGGAAAATGAGTTTTAGCCAAGGACAATTTTGACAAAAATTTATAAGAAATATATGTTGAAAGGATTTTAAATAGATGTCCGAACATTCGCCACGATAACAGGAATTATCCCAACCTTTCACCAAGGAAGCCTGCATGCGTGCAACATCAATCAATGTGTTGAAGAGAACTGAGAACCTGTTCAAGCATCAAGGTAACGGTTCATAGCTTGATAAGCTCACCAGACTTCCGATAGACCGACTTTTGAAGGTCAAATTCAAGATAAAATCAATGGGGAGAAAATATACCAGTTCGTGCTTTGTATAGCAGGAGGGAAACTGGAAACAAAAGCAACCGATGAACAGCAAATACAAGGTATACTGCTCTTCCCTGTCATTTCAGAACATGATAACTATTATGGGGGAAAAAATCATCTTCAGATTAGGATTTCTACAATACATTATGCAGATTCTATCTACTCTTTGAGCTACAAGATTCATACGACCTCTTCAACTCATGCCACAAGCAAAACAATGTGTCATAAACATCATCATCATCATCAAAATTACAATCTCTGATTCGTGAGACATTTACCAGGGTCTTCAACCACTCTTCATGGAGAGTTGAGAACTCGGACCTCCACTCACTTGACTTGAAACTTTCTCCAGTTGAATTTTTCATCAGTTGACCAGCATGTGAAGCAGCTTCAACAACATGCTCTGGAATGCCAGCCATAGTTGCCACTTGCAATCCGTAGCTCCCTGGGCATGCTCCAGATGCAAGCCGGTACAAGAAGACAAGTTCCCGGTCGCTTTTAGAATAGCTTTCGGGTTTTGACTTGAATGCACAAGCCATGTATTGTAATGAAACATGTGGATGAGAAGCAAATTCTTTTGTGAGCGGGTGATAGTGTGTTGCAAAAAGCAATCGACAGTTTATCTTCTCAACAAGATGGCGGAATACCTGCATGAATGATCAGAAGCAATATAATTTGCTAACGAAACCACTTCAATTATAATAGGCGAATAAAGTTTTGAAACACAACAGATATATAAAGCTTGATATTATTACAGGTAATAGTGTTGTAAAATACAAGATTTTATATTAGGCTGTTTATAAATTAAAAAATAGATTTGATACTAAACAACTCTAATAAATTAGGGGTCACTCCTAGAGATATGATTTGATTTGGTTCCTAATTTTGTCTTATATTCTCCTTTAAATAGGGCCCTTGCACATACTATTTTGAATCAAGTCATAACTGATTTTCAGATAATATTGTCCTCATGGTATCATAGCAGTGATTTAATCACCAACTCTTTAAAAACTATAGAACTTTTTCCATCCCTTTATCGGTTTTGTTCACCATGTCTGAAACAAAACCCGTTGCTACCCGAGCCTCCAATAACAAGCCACACTTAGTCCAAATCACCACCATCTGTCTTAATGGTGACAACTTGCATTGGTCTCAATTTGTGCGCATGTATATTTAGAGGCAAGGGGAAATAGGTTATTTGACCAGTAAAAAGAACCAACAAGGGAGGATCCAACATATGCTACCTAGGATGCTAAAAACTCCATGTTATGACGTGGCTTGTGATCGATGAAGATATCAACTCCAACTATGTGTTATTCAACAACAAAGAAACTTTGGGATAATGTTTACCAGATGTATTCTGATCTGGGTAATCAATCCCAAGTATATGACTTGACTTTGAAACTTGGTGATATCCGGCCAGGAGAAAACAGTCACCAAATACTTCAACATACTAAGACAATTGTGGAAAGACCTCAATTTTTTCAATGATTATAAATGGAAATCTACATAGGACTACAACCACTGCAAATAATTAAGGATTTTCAAATTTACGAATTCCTCGCTGGACTCGATGTTGAGTTTGATGAAGTTAAAAGGGAGAATAATAGGTAACAAACTCATAACTCCAATTAGCAAGGCATTTTCAAAAGTTAAAAAAAAAAGGAGTCATGAGGAGTCATGCTTGGAAAACAAGCAGCTGGAAGTCCTATTGAGAACTCTACATTGGCTATGCTAATGCAAATGTGAGTAGGATTATTGCAAATCACTGTTAGGTGGATTAAAAATCTCACATGTGTGACTATTGTTACAAGCCACATCATACACAACAAAACTTGTTGGAAGCTCCATGGAAAGCCATCTATTTGGAAAAGTAGCAGACCTGGTGATGAACCCAACGTGTGGTTCCTCCATAAATAAAGTTGAGAAAAGCCTTTTTAGTAGAGTAGATATACCAAATTCTACAATTGTTGCATTCCAATCATCATCTAGTATTCCTAGTGTTTCCTTGGCTAAAATAAATAGCCATCTTGTGCCTTATATCTTGTTGTTCAGATTCTGCTTCTTGGATTATTGATTCAGCCGATCATATGACTAGTCATTCTCATCCATTTACAAACTATTCATCATATCCTGATAATGAGAAAATCAAAATTACAGATGATAATTTCTCATCTATTACAAGAAAAGGGTTAATAATAATTTTTTAGAGTATAATTCTTAAATTTGTCCTCCATGTTCCTAAACTAACCAAGGATTGTAATTTTCATGTTAGTTTTTATGATTCTATCTGTATATTTCAAGACCAGAACTCAAGGAATGTGATTGGTAGTGCTAGGATGATAGACGGTTTTTACTACCTAGACAACAACTTCAATAATAATAAAAAAAAAATCTCAAGGCTTTAATCGTATAAATTCAATGTTTGTTTGTGAACAAGTAATGCTTTGACATTATTTATTGCTGAAAGAAAACTAGGAGATCCTAGTTTTCTCTAATCTTAAACATTTAGTTCCTGAGTTGTTTAAACATTTGGATTGTTTATCTTTTCAATGTGAAAATTGTTATTTATCAAAAAATCACCGTGTTACGTATATTTCAAAACCCTACATGCTTCATAATCTTTTTATTTAATTCATAGTGATGTGTGAGATCCTTCAAAATTCACTATTGTATCTAGAAAAAAAATGGTTTGTTACATTCATAGATTATCACACAAGATTTTATTAGGTTTATTTGATGAGTGAAAAATTTGAGGTAGTAACATTGTTTAAAGATTTAAATCAAATGATAGAAAACCAATATCAGACAACAATTATCATACTTTATTTATTTAGGAAATTTTTTGAAAGCAAAAAGGATTCAACATCGGTCTACATGTCGTGACACTCTTAAGCAAAATGAAATTGTTGAGAGAAAAAACAAACATTTACTCGAAGTAGCTCGTGAATATTCCAAAATACTTATGGGGTAAAGCTGGTTTGACGACATCTTATTTGATTAATAAAAGTTTTTAGTTGCAGTCTTTGTCACATACTAAGTAAATTCCAATCTAAACTTGATCCTAAAGCTGAAAAATATGTTTTCATCTGATATGCCTCAAACAAAAATGATTGCAAATCTTATAATCCTTACACTATGAAAATTCATGTACATATGGATGTTTCTTTTATAGAAAATCAACCTTATTTTACCAAAAATCACCTTCATGGGAGAAAAAAAGAAAAGATGATGGTTTTTTAAACATATATGTTCAATTACCTATTACAATTATGAACAATACGATTTTCTCAGCATCACAATCTCAGGAAAAGGGTGTTCATGATATTGAAATAAATGGAAAAACTAGTCAATCATTGTTATGTGCAAGTGTATTGCAAACAGGGGAAGTATTACAAAAGGATCAAACTTATCCATATACCGAGCTTCAAGTTTATACTATAAGATCTCATACAAAAGGTAAAGACTTGCATATCATCCCAACACAAGATCAACCAAATTCTCTGAGAGATGGTCCTGAGAATATTCCATGTATTCTTACTTCTATTGTTCCTTTTAATAATGAGCTTATAGACCTAGACATTCCTATAGCTACTAGAAAAGGTGTCTGATCCTGTACCAGATATCCTATTACTAAATATTTTTCTTACCAAAAATTTTCTAATAATCATAAAGTTTTACCTTTATGATATCTCAATTGTTTATTCTAAAAACTGCTTAGAGGTAGTTGACTTGCCAATGAATGCTCTAGACAATCCGAATTGAAAGTTAGGGGTTATGGAAGAAATGAATGCTCTAAACAAAAATAGCACTTGAGTAGTTGACTTGCCAAGGCAAATGAAGAAAGTAGGGTGCAATTTAGTGTTTACAATTAAATGCAAAGCTGATGGGAGCATAGAAAGGCACAAGGTAAGGCTAGTGGCAAAACACTTCACACAAACATACATTGACTATCAAGATACATTTGTTCAACTAGCCAAAATAAACTCAATTTAGGTGTTATCTTTATCGATGAACTTTAGCTGTCCCTTGCATCAATTGAATGTTAAAAATATTTTTCTAAATAAATACTTGGAAGAGAAAGTCTTTATAGGCATACCATTTGGGTATGAAGACAGAATTGACTGTCATAAAGCCTACAGACTAAAAAAATCTTTATATGGCCTCAAACAAACTCCTACTGATGGTTTGAACACTTTGGAAAGGTTGTAAGACGTCATAGTTAATGTCTAAGTCAAGCAGATCGTACCATGTTCTATAAACATTCAAAGAAGGTAAAATTGCTATCTTGATTATTTATGTAGATGCATAATCTTGATAAGTGATAACAATTTTGAGATGGAAAGACTTAAGAAGAAAGATTTTAAGATCAAAGATTTAAAGCTCCAACCTGCTAAAACTAAAGTGGTGAATCAAGAGCAATTGCACATGGGATTTGTGAAGTTGTGTGGATTAAAAGGCTTTTACAAGACTAGAAGATTCTTAACTCCTCACCCACAAAGGTATATTATGACAATAAGACAACTATCTCAATTGCTCATAATCCAATTCTTCATGATAAAATAAAGCACGTGAAAGTTGATGAACACTTTATCAAAGAAAAGATTGATAGTGGAATGATCTGTTTACTATATGTTCCAACCACCGAGCAAGTTGCTAATATACTTACAAAGAAACTTCACAAAAATTTAACTAATTAATCGGCAAGCTAATAATGGAAAATATCTTTAGGCTAGCTTAGGAGGAATGTTGTAAAATAGAAAATTCTATATTTGGTTGTTTATAAATTAAAAAATAAATTTGGTATTAATCAACTCTTATAAATTAGAGATCACTTCTAATTAGGATATATGATTTGATTTGGTTCTAATGTCTTGTATTCTCTTTTAAATAGAAACCTTGTGAATTAAATCAAAAAACTGATGTCTTCAAATAGATCTCTCAGTTCATAGAATAGAGGAAGACTTTTTCGGTCACCCAAAAAGTGAGGTAGGTGTCCAAGTGGGTGGATGCAGAAGACAGCATTTCCTAGCCACAACATTTCTAACGTTACAAATTATTTGTATCAGCACATGTCGATGTGTATAGAAACTAGAGTTGTACATTCAACACAAGTTTGTCTAAGGCCAAAACACACAAATCTATGACCATAATGACCAAAAAAGGCTCCAATATGCAAGAAATATATTTGCATTATTATGTACCAGTTACCTACCTATCTCAAGTGGATAAACTAGAAAAGTATAACTTGACTAGAACCAAGGATGCGAACATCCATAGATATGAGAAATAATAATTTATATCCTTAAGGAGTTTGTTAGATATAGAATACGAGTTCTTAGTAATGGAATAAAAAGGGCAGGTAAATCAAGGAATAATAGATCAATAAAAAGAAATCTCACAGCATATGCAATGGCGTATCCATCATAAGTGCTTGTTCCTCGACCCAGTTCATCAAGAAGGACAAGGGAATCTTGAGTGGCATTTTGAAGCACCGAAGCTGTTTCTGTGCACTCAATGAAGAATGTACCTAGAAAATGACAAGCTCGTTTCTATTATCAAACTCCGGAATTAAGAAGCACATAAGCAAACACTCATTAATGCTGGGTCACATCTATTTGCATAATCCTCACTTTCAACATTTAAAGGACTCTGGGGTCCAGAAGTGAGAGTGAGACATCCGGGATTATAGGCCAAGTTAGTATGTGGGTGCCTTTACATTCCACAACGGTTTCTTCATTTACTTTAAGCATTTTTGAAATCATATGATATATCCTATTTTAAATTGCCTTGAAGAGATTTTGAAGATTTAGATTGACAAGATCCATAAGAGATTTTGAAGATTTAGATGGACAAGATCCATTAGACCACAACCATTTACATCAGATCTCTAGTAGAATTACAACCAGAGTAAAACAACCACTGCACAAAACTCTATCAACCTTAGATTCACCACTGCTGTATTTATAGGCATTATGAATCCTTTCTAATAACTTAAATCGAGGAGAAATTTAGAGCAAGCCAACTATGACATAGATTTAAACAATTTTAAGTTTTTTTAAAAAAAAAAACACTAGACAAATCCATAACACTGTATTTTACCATCAAGAAGCCATTTATGACCTTCAGACGAAAAGCAGGGTTTCAAATAAAACAGTAAACACTTACCAGAATTTATTCTTGCAACATGATAATCATGATTTGGACCACAAATGTGCATAAACTAAAAAATATAAATTTACATGAAGAAAGTGAATTTAGAATCACATAAAGAGAAGCAAACTTCCAAGTGAAACCAGTAAACTGTTATCTTGCTACAACTTACTCTCGCCTGTCATTATTCGATCAGTGGCACCAAGCCGTGTAAAAATTATGTCAGCAAGTGAGAGAACACACTTCTCACCGGGAACGAAACAACCAAGCTGCAAAATTGCCATAGAATTAAAAACTATATGGTTAAAATATGCCAAAGAAAAGAATTTTCTAGGGATGTAGGAAGCACAGAAATAATTTTTTCAAGCTAGGTCTAAAGTCAAACCTGTGCTAGTATAACAGCTAGACATGTGGCACGCAGAAGTGTTGATTTTCCACCCATATTTGGTCCAGTCAGCAACACAGTGCGGGGATGTTGGCTATCTGAATCCTCACCAAGGAACACATCATTTGGGACAGGCAATCCATTCTCTCCGAGGGCATATGGGTGCCATAACCCTTTAATCTTAAGTACAGGCCCCCCTTCCCCCTCACAGAATGAAATGGATTTTGAACCAGGCAAAATAACAGGTCTACACATAGCTCCACATGACATGCTTGCTGTGACTGCGAAAGATCTAAGCACATCAATACAATTGATTGCATGAATGACTTCACCCCACTGTGCAGCTTTCTCAATAAATAACTCAATCAGCACAGAAAGCATTCCAGCCTCTGAATCTGTCACATCACGATTCTGATACAAAATAGTATTAGTAATGTGCAAAAGTAGGCATAAAAACAGAATGCAATATCATCACCCACATAAAGAAAATAAACACTTACAAGAAAGTACAGATGTTCCAAATAGGAATGGCCATATTGTTAAACAGTCAATATAAGCCAATGTGTGGGGTGTGTGTTGTGAGATAGAGACAAAGAGAGAGACATTTTCTAACAGAGAAATACAGAATTCCACAGAGATGCATGCTCAGTTATCAAGGATGCCAAAAGTCCTTTATTACTGCAGAACGTAATAATCTGAGGGGGGAAGAAATCAAGACCGAATGTTGAACTGTGAAAAAGAAAACAGCAGCAGCTACACCCCACATTGCATGTACACACGCATAACTATAATTTTAATAGTAGCCTCGAATAAATAAATTAGTATATAACAATTAATATAATTTCATACAAAAGAATACATCTGCATCATCTCAATTAGAAACACAAGGATCCAAATGGGGAGAAAGGGAAAAACATTGGTTCATATATCCAAAACATAAACCAGAAAGAAGCAGACCTGGTAGTTTGGGAATTCACTATCTACAGCTGCTTCAAATTGCACAAGGAATTTTTCAAGCCCATTACTACCAAGAAGCTCTGGAAGTTTAAAATTTTTTGATAATGATGAAATTAGTTGCTCTTCCTTCAGTAATAGCAATAACAAATCCATTCCATTCCGAAGCCCTTTCACCAGAGACCCGAACACTTTCACCTACACAACACTTACTGCCACTTCAGTAGAAGGTTCAGGACTAACTAGAGACTTGCTGAATTGTGACACCCTATGAAAATCATCGTACATGTGCACTCAAAGAGATTTTTACAAGTAAAGATTTGAAATCAAATAAGACAACTTACTCGTTGTTTCAACAATTTTTTGCTAATCAAGGGCAGTGCAAGAGAACCTGATGCCTGAAAGCTAACCTTAACTCGTCCAAGCATTCTTTCTAAATCTGGAAGCTTGCGAAGATATTGAGCAATAACTAACATAATTTCTGAACGAGCCATTAGATTTTCAATTACATCAAGCCTATTATTAATGCCTTCAACATGTTTCAGTGGATGGCAGATCCAATTCCTCAAAAGCCGCTTACCAGATGATGTCACACAGTTATCAAGATAGTTAAACAAAGTACCTGAAATCATGAAGAGAAAAGGCTTTCAATATTTAATTTAAAACTCTTAAAAATCAAAACCATAGATTTGAGGATGATGATAATTTCATGGGAGATCAAGGAATGAACACACTGGCCTGATGAACCACCATCAGCACTGTTACTAAAAATCTCCAGATTTACTAGAGTCTGTCCATCCATTCTAAGGCAACCCTTATAAACTTGGTAGGGTAGAATATCTGCATTCCTTAAAACATCATCAAACTGCACAAAAGAAAAGGCACAGAAATCTTTATAAGCAACAAATAATCAGGGATCTTAACAGTTAAAAGGCCAATCAGAGAAGGGAACGGAAGAGGTTGACAGGCAAGCATACCATCAATCTGGATAGATGACCAATAAGCCCGCCAAGAGCACATAGAGATATATCCTGGTGCATTATACTGTCAAGTGCATGATTCCATGGATTTGTAGACCATTTAAAGTAATCCTTCGATTGAATCAAATTTTTAACTTCAGAAGCATCCACAAAATCAGTGCCTGGCAGCACTGGTGACAATTGCAGTGCTGTAGAACCTGCAAGGAAGGGGTGAGGGAAATGAAAAGGTGAGGTTGTGCTCCTCATGATAGCTTGGATCATAACTTACATATCCTTTTAATGACAGATTCTTCAGCAATAAACCAAATGTAGAAAGACTTATTTAAGAGATCAATAATGAAGGTGGCAAATTATTAAACAGGAATCGCTTCAGAAAGGAGACATGTAAATTTAAAATAAGTCATGAGATGTATAATTGGAGTATGGTTAGACTACGTTCACCAACCAGGAGTATGTTAGCTGGCTACCACAGTTGGACCTCACATTGATCAACTAACTTGTGCATCAAAGCAAACAAAGGAGACTGTCAAAGATTTATTCATAACCTTGCTGGAGAAGTTGCAGCAAAGGAATTCACATTGATTTATGCAAAACACCCAAGATAATAATATGCATGCAGGAACAGCATCCCATCGAAATACATAAATGCAACTTGTTATCTAGTAAGACTGCCTAAAGGCCTTCATGCATAGAGAAAGTGCAGAGTATAAAATAGCTAAACCTGAAATTACTAAAAAATAGGACATGAGTTACTATCTTTACACAAGGCTACAAAGACTAAACAAATCACATACTAATCATCGAGCATATTTTATACATCCAACAAATATCCAGCAAGTTTCAAGTTGGTTCAGACAACTGTCTTTCATTTTCTAGAAGATTTTTACAAACAAATTATAGTGAAAAGACAATAATGACACAGGAAATAAGGAAAGATAAGAAGGAAGATCAAGCTAATCTAGGAAAAAAATATGTGCAAAATAACAAAATACATTCTGGCAAATGGAAAGTTCAGAAGGCATGTACTCATCCAAGGCAGGTGTCCAAAGTCTTCCCTTCTTATCAAGAAATACCAGTTAATATATTTGCAAGTGCAATCCTTAATCTTAAATGTATATGATATATCTTGTCATATGAAAAAGGTCGGTATAAACTTACCTATTAATGAGTACTTCCTAAGTTCTTTCTGAGCGCCTCTGGAAAGCTCTGCAACATAGAAATCCTCAAGCTTTAAGCTAGGCAAAAAAACAAAAAAACAATCCAAGAGCAAGAGAACAAAAACAAGAAAAGGCATGTACCTCTATTTTCATATATGACTTCCTTAGGTGAAATCTATAATCAAATCACAGTAAGATATTCAAAGGTTAAGTACTTGAGAGCACACAGAATCATTAAAAAAACAAGAAAGATAAAGGAGCATACTTGCATCAATAATGCCCCCAAAGCAGCATGTGACGCATCATCATTGATTGATCCAACCCAAACTCGTAGAGCAGCACAATCAACAAAAGCAAACCCATAAGCAGTTGCACCATTATCCACCCCATAGTTTCCCTAAAGTTATCACCCAAAGGAATAACCAGATAGGATAGCACAATAAACTTTCAAGAAATGCATAAATAACAAGGACCATTTAAATGAATAGAATAACAAATGAAACCAAATTTCTAATTCTCCAAGCTGGGCAAGTTTATAAGAACAAGAAATGGTAGAAAATAATAAAGTCAACTGCATATCTAACATACTACGTGGACAAAAAGTAATCAAAACATTTTAAACAGACTATTCATTTTAAGTTGTGATAAAGAAGAAAAATTGCATCATAACAATTCAGCAATTCGCTCTTCTAACTCATGATTTATCAATAATAGCCTGATATCAGGAAAATGTGAGTTTTTAACAAAAAAGTTGTCCTCCAGTTAAATGATGCAATCACAGAATAAGCTCGCACAAGATTATTTTAGCAATATTTTGAAATTGAAGATGGGCAAGATGCAACAATTTGAGAGAGTTCAACATGAAAAATGTTGCTGCAGCAGAAAACTGTAAGAAGGTAATCATTACAAACCTCTTTTATGGCAAGAAGATGAACAGCATCAGGCCCCATATTATGTCCAGTTGTGGTTGATGGGGTGACAACTTGTACCAATTTTCTTTGGATTACCTGAAATTCAACATCAATGATAAAACAAGGAACTCAGATAGTTACCCACATCATGGCATTGATTTACTATTTCTGTTTCATTGAATTAATGAAAACCACAAATGATGCATGGTGTTGAGAACATAATCTATAAGAGATGCCATATCTGTCTGAATGGTTGAATCAACAAGAATAATTGAAAAACAAAAATCTATCAGAAACATGTCTCATTTAAAGCTGCACGGAAAACTCACAGAATTTGCACCCCTAGATTTTGCTTGATCAGATGTTTCCAATTGCTCCACTCTTCCAACTTTATATCTTGACAAAGAGCACAAAAGCAATAAGTGAACTGCAAATGTTCCGGACAAAAAATGTGGAAAGAGAACATGGGATGGCTAAATCTCAGCTAACTACTAAGATTTGAGTGAAAAGATCTTGTTTCATATCTTCAGCCAATATATGATTAGCATAAACGATGCATAATGCAAGTTGAAAAATGCTTTTCTTTTCATTGTGCTTCCTAGATACAGGAAGAAATGAAAGAAAGAACAAAATTTCCATGACAGATGGCCAGTCTGGTCTACATGCTGGCTTCTTACAATTTTTGCAGAACATTTTGCTGTATTTAAGAATAATATTAACTACATAAAATAGAGATATAAAACTAGTAACAATGAAATCTTTCATTCATCTTGAAGGCATGACATAACAATGAGAAAAAAGGAAATTATGGTTCAGAGACAAGGTCTGCTGCTCCCCTACCCCCGAGCTACCAGCTTTTCAACAGCATCATCAATCCCACTCTCAGATATACCAACCTGATCACAAGGCAGATGCTATTAAATAAAACACATATGCATATAACTGTAATTGTAGCAATTAAAATTGGCTTTTAAATTAGAAAAATTTATCTTTGAAGTCACCTGCCGACATTTCCCCACACCACTTAATGTCATTTTCCAATCAAGCTCTTTGTGACCAATTTCAGCATCCAGTTCATAGAGTTCATAGAATTTTCCCTGTGTTTCATCAGTCACATAAACATATTGGTCTGATTTCAGAACCCAAAACTTCAGAAGACACTAAAAGAAAGTTCTAATTTTCAACCACGACACACATTAATAAATTTGTAAATATAAATCTCAGTCAACAGAAATGTGTGTGTGAGTAAATATAAAATACAAGTTACAGTTCAAGCACCGCATGCCAACATTGACTGCATGATGTTAGTTTTGCAGTGGCAATACCTCTTTTTCCGTATTGGATCATACAGCCAAGATACACATGGTATATGCTCCACTATTAATGAGAAAGCAGAAATTTAAGAAGAAAACGATGCATGATTAGCATTACATCATTCTTTTGAATTGAAATGGTTGCTGATGATGTTTATTGCAAGTCCAACCATTTAGCAAGGAAACAGAAATTTTTCAGAAAAATAAGAAAGAACTGGTTGCTTGCTGATGATGCTTATTGCATGTTCAACCGTTTATTGCATGTCCAACCGTTTAGCAAAGAAAACAGGAACTTTTCAGAAAAATTAGAATGAATAGCTGGGTCATGCTTTAATGTAACCTTATGATGTCAAAAAGTTTCAGCAACTTCAAAAGTATCAGAAACTGCAGCAATACTACTAACCACTTTAAAGAAAAGTAGAACATCCATGTACTGAGATTTGACAGTCCAGTATTGCTTTTGAGAAGCTGACATTTTCTTCAATGCATCAGGTGGTAAGTAAAGCGTCTTTTTGTCATAGAGAGGATCATTGGGCCTTCTCCCATTAGCATCCCTGATTTGGGCAGGGTCAAGCCATTCAAACTTGCTTGTTGAATTAGATATTTCCTCATGATTTTTTATCAAGGAAGCTGAGTCCTGTAGTGGTTTCACTCTTTTGGTAGAGTTTAGGAAGGAACAACCATTCTTATCCTCAAACTTAGGAACGTCCTCTAGAATTCTCTTCAGACGAGGAACTAGTGGTCGCATGCCTGGTGTATGTGGCCCAGGAACATCATTTACACTTTCAATATTCAAGACACTCGTTTGATCAACCATGCCACTGGAAATAAAACCATTGTCTTTCTCAGAGTACAGTGTATCCAGTCCTTGCTGAGACAATTCTTTTGGAATAGTAAATGTAACAGATGTAGAGCAAACATTAGCAGAATGAACCTGGTTCCTGCATCAATTTGTATCAGTTACACCCACTATGATAGAAATTTGAGTCAGCAAGGTACAAGGACACATTTATCACTTATATACTATTAGCGATCATCAAAACAAACAGAAATTAGTCAAAAAAGGAAGCCTATCACATTAGGGTTCGAACACTAAATCCTGAAACTATTTCATAAATGTTCACAACACAAAATCAATCACAAGATAGAAACTCATTGTATTTAAGAAATGCCCTTAAAACATAGTTGTCCTCATAGACTCCACAAACTCGCTTCACTTGATAATTTGCAGCTCCAAAATTTACTTCAAATTTCAACAATCACTTCTAAAATCTCCTCTCGTGATCCGCACTCTTTTACGATTTCCATTTGCTGGGAGTATTCTTGAAAACTTAAAATTAACAAATGAACGGCTTCAGTTCAGCTTCAACAAGAAGACTAATTATAAAATATTGAATTATTTTTTAAAAAAAAATATATTCCCTTCATAATTACATAGATAAACAACAATTCAAAGATTTTAATTAATATTCGAAAAAAAAAATGTTACCTCCCATTAGGTTTTTCTCTGTCATCGACCTTAACGAACTTATGCATTATGCTCGAGAAAAGCGAAGCAACTTTGGCCTCCTCGTTCTCCTTGATGTTCACCGGTAATATCTGACGTGGCACCTTTTCTGGTGGCGTGTCAGTTCCTCTAATTTCAATAGACGAGTCCACCAGTCCATGAATCGCAGGTTGAGACACGTTTTGATTATGTTGCTTCGCCGAGAACAGAGGAGCTTGCCGACCATCGGTCCTTTCTCCGGCGTCGGAGCTCTGACTGGGCTGCGAGGGTTTTTGGAAGAACGAGAGTATCGATTTTTGGCGCGACATTTTCGCACTCCTAGAGAGAATCAACTTTTAGAGATGTGAAATTTTTATTAAAATATATGGAGTCTATGCAGTAGAAAACAATTGGCGCCAAAATCTGCCCCTTTCGGCTCTCAAAATTTTCAATGGAGAAAATGACGCCCTGATTTTAGATTTCACTGGGTGGTTATTGTTGATCTGGATGTCTGACTTTCATCGCTTCTTCTAATACGGTCCTAGTTTTTACCTCTTAAAGGATTAATATGGTATTGTGTTCGCTTTGTTTGATTAATTAAATAGTTTCACATATATCTGCATTTTAAATTTTATTTTTAAAATAATTTAATTTTTATTCAGATCTATATTTATTTAGTTTTGCGTATAATAGTTTTAACTAAATAAATATTTTTTAAAATTATAATTAAAAATATTTTTCTTAAAATATAACCACGTAAAACACATGCTTAAAAGTTCAATCTTAGTATAAAAAAACTAATTAAAATTAACACTCTCAAATTATTTTATTTTAGGACTTCAACCACTAAATTATGGTTTATTTTGATTGAAATTACTCCTGTCAAATTCTCTCCTCTAAGCGGTGGTGAGTATATCACGTACGAGAGTCACATGTTTCCCTTAAAAAAAAAATCATGAAGCATTGGAGAGTTGATTTATTAATAATAATTATATACGAATCTAAGACATTTTAGAATATTGGTGGATGTTTATTTTTATAACTTTCTTTTTAACTTATATCTTTCAACTTATTTTAATTTTTTTACATTTTACAAAAAAAAAAA
>Ga0325410_1002780_pt1 | contig 19643 bp, 10 predicted proteins | sample PopdelMetagenome_16_FD_206182 | JGI IMG/M metagenome (GOLD analysis project Ga0325410, IMG submission 206182) | Populus deltoides microbial communities from Bellville, Georgia, United States - Xylem-PdIQD-R3 | ecosystem: Host-associated > Plants > Phyllosphere > Stem > Wood/Secondary xylem... | reverse complement strand
TACTATATTAAAAAAACTATCTTAATAATAAAATCTAAAGAGTTAGACCAAAAATCATTAATGATTTTATATTAACTCTCTAACAACAAATTAAGATATTATTCATTGGTGATTATCCCAAAAAAAAGAAGATATTATTCATTGGAATTTTAAATATTTTCAATCTTCTTATGTTTGAAAATGGATGAGATTAATTTTCTATCATTTGGTACAGGAATATAAACAGAAAATATTATGGGCAGGGAAAATATAAGGCATTTAACTACTTTCAAAGTTGATTTCCCCCTTATGGATCATGTTTAATTCAAACAAAATAAATAAAGAAAAAAAATTCAAAAAGTACAAACACTAAATCTATATATGGCTATCTTTTTTTTGTTTTTTTAATGAATGATGAGAAATTTTATTAAGCTGGGCTGGATCCAGGCAGCCCGGCCCGATTACTGGTTTAGATCAATAACCCGGTTTTGGCAGCGGGCACGCGTGAATTAGTTCACGCGTGCTCGCACAGTGCTTGGTTAATTAAATTTGCAAAACAGAGAGGGAGAAGATGGCTTACCTGCTGCTGCGCTTGGAGAAGAGGTTGGTGACGCTCGTTTCTGGCGAACTGGGGTTCCTCCTTCTGCTTTCTCCTCCCCTCTGTTTCTTCTTCTCTTGTCTTTGTGTTGTTCTCTCTCTCTCTCTCTCTCGTTTGTTCTCTCTGTTCTTCCGTTTCTCTTTTTTTCTTTCCTCTCCTCCTCTCCTTTTTCTTTTTTTCGTCCCCCTCAGCGATGGCTGCTTTGTTGGGTATTTATAGGGGACCGTGCGTGGTAGTCTTTTAGCCCGCCTCTTCCTTCCTGGGAGGAGGATAAGGCTTCGCTGGGCGTTGGTGTTTGACAAGGACTCGAACTCCTGGAGTCCTGCCATTGCAGGGGTCTGGGTGGTGGTGCCTTCCCCGTCTCTTTGGCCTGCCAATGGTGGGAACGGTCTGGGAAGGTGGTGATGGCGGTCTTGGAGACCGATCATTGCACGCATGGGTGGTCTGATCGGCGTGTTTCCTTTTTTTTTTTGTAGGGAGTTTCCTCTGTTTTCAGAGGAAGAAGACGATGGCCAAAAATGAAAACGGCGCCATTTCTGGACTGGGCGGCCGTTTTCAATTAGGTCCTCCAAGTTTTAAAAATTCTTAATCGGGCCCCTGGGCAGAATTGCTGCGTCTTTTACAAGATGGTCCCTGAACCTTAATCACTTGTAATGTTGACCTTAATTAGCTCAGAAATTTAATATTTCTTCGATTATGCTTCTGATTTTATTAATTAAATAAATTTTAAACTTAATTAAGTCTTCATATTTATTAATTTTTCAATTAAACTCTTGATATCCGAATCAATTCTTTTAATTTCTTTCAAAATTAATTTTCAAGTTCATAAATCTAATATGATTAAGCCCTTTAAATTTTTAATTTGTGTTGTTTAGATTTAAATTTTATTTTTTCTTTATTCATTTTATTTTTTTTGGTGGATTTATTTTTATCAAAAATAAAATTAAGTTATAACAATATTCATGACCAAATATGTAATAGAAAAATTGTCAGTCAAGAACAGTCAAACACAACTAGTAAGGTGAAATGTGAATATGTTTTTGAACAATTGTATTGTTCATATATAGGTACTGGCTACATGTAAAAAATTTAGTATGATGAATAAATATAGTCAAGCTTTATTTAAGGAGATTGAATTTTAAATTGTACTATTATGGTCTTTCCAATCTTTTCTAAAAATTTATTTAGTGAAAGTGTTATTCCAGTGATATATTATAATGTATATGTTAAAGTCCATTTCAAATGGTGATAGTCTAGAAAGTTGATCTGCGAAGGGCCGATTGGGTTTTGCATGTTGAAGGATATGATGGAAATGTGATTTTTTTGGAGATGCTAGATTCAGGTTAACTGTAGAAGATTGGCACCGTATTTTGACTCGATGAAATGTGATAAATTGAGCTACTATTAAGCATATGTGAGCAATATGGGAAAACCTGGAGAACATATAAGTGGCTTTTCTCTAAGCCTTTCCTTAGAGAAAGGCTTAGTTGAAGAATGAAGTTAATTCTGGAGACAAGCGTGAATACTTTTCATAAGTGGCATGTGGTTGAAATGATCCTCTAGTGTATGAAGAGGGGTGGTGGGAGAACCAGTTCATGACTTGGACATGGTTAGATAGTTTAAACTAGAAAGGTTTGGCAAGTACAGGAGCTCTTAGATAATGGCAAACACAAACATTAGAGATGACTTGATGTGCATCCAGAAAACAGATAAAGTAGTAGATGAACACTTCTCGTGAAGAAGTGTTGAACCCTGGTTTATGGTAACAGTTACTATTTGGTTTTCTCTGGTGGAGAAGTAGATGTAGACAACTTCATCAATGAGGTATAATCTATGCTGGGTTAAGCTTGGAAATGTTGCAGGTGGTAAGCATTTGGTTTTAGCTAGCACGAGCATGTGATGGGAAGACAGACTATACAGGTCAAGTGGGAGTTATGGCCAGGTATGACTACTCAAATCAAGTAGGAGTAAGCCTAGTGGCGACTACTCAGATCAAGTGGGAGTTAGCCTTGAAGGATGAAGAGTAAAAGCTGTTTAGTTTTAAGACTTAAGGTTGGATGTATACTCTGCATGTTATTCTTCTCTTGTGGAGGGATGCCTTATATAGGCAAATATATATGTCAGTTACATCTTTCCTATTCTGAAAGGAATACAGCAATGTATATCCTTCCAGGACTCCTATAGAGTATGTCTTTTATATATGGAAGACTACCCTCTTATTCGGCTAATTACATGTTAACACTTCCCCTCAAGTTGGTGCGAAGATATCTTTTAAGCCTAACTTGTCTAGAGACTTATGAAGAGCTTCTGCAGGGACTGCATGGGTTAGAATATCTGCTAGTTGCTCACTTGATTTGACGAAAGGGATGTCCACTAACTTTAGAAGTAACTTTTCCTTGATGAAGTGTTGATCTACCTCAATGTGTTTAGTTCGATCATGTTGTACTGGATTATTAGCTATCTCTTGTGTTGCCTGATTGTCACAGTATAGTAACATAGGGTCCTTGGGTTCGAAACCTATTTCTGTGAGTAAGGTCCTGAGCTATAACAGTTCGCATATTCCATGTACCATCCCTCTATATTCTGCTTATGCTGAGGACCTTGCTGTCACATTTTGTTTTTTACTTCGCCATGTGACAAGATTTCTTGCAACAAATGTAAAATAACCAGAGGTGGATCTCCAGTCTGTGAGATTCCCTGCCCAATCTGCATCAGTAAATCCTTTCACTTCCATATTTCCATGTTTTTTAAATGTCAGTCCTTTTCCTGGAGCCCCTTTTAGATAACTCAGAATTCTCATTACAGCTGTCATATGATCTTCACTTGGAGCATGCATAAACTGACTTACCACACTAACCGCATAGGCAATGTCTGGGCGAGTGTGAGATAAATAAATTAATCGCCCTACAATCGCTGGTATCTTTCTTTGTTTGTTGGTACCTGATCTGGGTGAATAGCCAATCAATGATTTTGAACAATAGAAGACTCTATTGGTTTGCATTCTAGCATACCTGTTTCAGATAATAGGTTCAGTATATACTTTTGTTGTGACAAGTATATACCATCTTTAGTTCTTGCAACTTCAATTCCCAAAAAATATTTCAGTCCTCCTAAATCTTTCATTTCGAATTCGGTAGACAAACATTCTTGTAACTTTTTTATTTCATTTGTGTCATCACCAGTTACGATCATATCGTCTACATAAATAATGAGCAGTGTAACTTTACCATTCTTTTGTTTGATGAATAGAGTGTGATCAAAGTTACCTTGGTGATAACCAATTCGTTTCATAGCTTCTGTGAATCTCCCAAACCATGCTCTTGGCGATTGCTTCAAGCCATACAATGCTTTCTGTAATCTACACACTTTTCCACTTGATTGTGAACTGTTAAACCCAGGTGGAAGCTGCATATAAACTTCTTCTTCCAGATCCCCGTGAAGAAATGCGTTCTTCACATCAAATTGCTTCAAAGGCCAACTGAAATTTGCTGCTAAAGACAACAAGACTCTGATGGTGTTCATTTTTGCAACTGGAGTAAAAGTTTCTTGATAGTTAATGTCGAATGACTGTGTGTACCCTTTTGCTACTAGCCTTGCCTTGAACCGATCAATTGTGTTGTCTGCTCTATGTTTGAGGTTGAATATCCACTTGCAGCCCACTGGTTTTTTTCTTGGAGGGAGTGATACAATACTCCATATGTCATTTCTTTGTAATGCACTCATTTCAGCCTCCATTGCTTTTGCTCATTTTGGGTGTTGTAAGGCATCCTCAACCTTTGTAGGTATTCTTATCTTCGCCATCTCACTTATGAAGGCTTGATGCTATGGTGGTAGTTTGTGTGTAGAGACATACTGTGTGATTGCATATTTTGCTTTGCCATTCGGTGAGTACCTGTCAGGGGCCTTCCCACGGTTCTGTCTAGGAGGGAGAGAGTAGCATGGAGCAGATAATAAAGGGAAAGAGGAAGGGCTTTCAATGTCACTTACCTCATGGATATCCGGTCGATCTTGAACATGGATTTGTGGAGAGAAAGGGGTTATTTCATCATGCATGTATTTTTCTTCTGCATCACTGTTGTTGTGTGCATTGTACTCTATGTCTTCTTTCCCTGCACTGCCTGTTGCACATGTTCTGGAGCTAGGCTCTGTATTTCCTTCCCCAGCATTACTAATTATACGTGTACTGGTTTCCATTTCTTCCCCTGAAGCTGACTGCTGCTGTTTTGTATTTCCTTCCCCTGAATCCGTGTTTCCTTCCCCTGAATCAGACTGAAGATCAATCCAGTTGTAGGCATCATATTGCAGCTCCCCTTAAGGACTAGAGCTGGATGGATTCATGTGGAAAAAATATTCTGTTTCAGAGAAGGTAACATCTATACTGACATGCATCTGGTGAGAAGAAGGATGGTAGCACTGGTATCCCTTTTGGTGAGGATTGAAACCAAGAAAGACACACTGTACTGCGCATGGTTCTAGTTTTGTGCGCCGAGTTTTCTGCAGGTGGACATAAGCTACACATCCAAACACACGGGGTTCTAAGTGTAGGAGGGATGGAATCTGAATGTGTTGAGTGAGAGTTTGCTGGGGAGTGTTGAAGGAGAGGACTTGGGATGGCAGCTAGTTGATGAGATACACAACATAGGTTACTGCATCAATCCAATAATGTTGAGGTACATTGGCACCAATGAGAAGGGCTCTAGTAGTTTCAAGAATATGCTTGTTTTTACGTTCTGCCACACCATTTTGTTATGGAGTGCGCGGGCAAGTAGTCTCATGGAGAATACCATTGTTTTGAATGAAACTCAAGAGTTCAGAGTTAAGATATTTTCCACCATTGTCTGATCGAATAATCTTTACCGGCAGGGAGAACTGAGTGCACACCATGCGATAAAAAATTGGGAATATATTACGCACATCACTCTTGTGTCGCATAGTATATAACCAAGTCATTCTGGTGCAATCATCGACAAATGTAATAAACCATCAAATTCCAGATTGGGAAGTAATTGAAGCAGGTCCCCAAACATCAAAGTGGATCAATTCAAAAGGCTTTGTTCTTTTATTCAAGTTTATAGGATATGAAGTTCGATGGCTCTTGGCCAAGATGCAAACATTACACTTAAGAGAAGAACTTGGATCTGAAATGTCATCAAAGAGGGAAGGAAATAATTTTTTTAAGTAGCCAAAGGATGCATGACCCAACCGACGATGCCATAACCAAATTTTCTTGTGATTATTACCATTGTGACTCTGAACTTGATGGACATGACCTGAAGCAACATCATCTACATAGTATAACCCCTTCCTCTTAGTACCATGTCCAATGATCGCTTGAGTCCGGATATCATGAAGTAAGCAAAACGTGGGAAACATTAATACCACACAATCCAATTCTTTTATAATTTGACTAACAGACAATAAATGATTTGAAAGTGCAGGGACAAGTAAACAATTATGTAGTGAAAGATTAGGAGTGAGAACAATTAATCCTGCTCCAATGACTGGGGTAGACTCCCCATTGGCTGTCATGACTTTTTCCTTAGACAGGGGAGTCATGTATTGAAATAATGATTTGTTATAAGTCATATGATCTGTGGCACCCGAGTCAATGATCCAACCTGTATCATGAATCGTGGATGTCGACAAAACCACTCCAGTTTTACCTGTCGCTCAAGCCTGGTCAGTTTTCGCTAAGGAGAGTAATTCACCCGGTTTAGTGTGGTCTTTTTGGCTTATTGCCATGGCAGCAAAACTGGAAGGAATTTCTGTTGCAGTGGTTAATTTTGCTTGGACTGGACGTTTATTGCTTCTTGCTTTACTTTGCTTTCGTTTTTCTAGAAATCAGTCAGGGTAGCCATGAATCTCAAAACAAGTGTCTCTGGTATGACGACTTCCATTACAATGGCTGCAGCGCAACTTATCTTTTTCTGCTTCCTCAATAGCTCGAAGAGTGCGCAAGTTAGAAGGGGTGGTGGATTTGAAAATCATTGCAATTGATGATCCTTCACCAGTGTTCTTTGCTCCTAGCATGGTGACTTGTCGCTGAGCCTCCCGTTGAATTGTATTGAAGCACTCTTCAATACTTGGAATAGATTTTTTACGAAGGAGATCACTGCGTATTGAATCAAAAACTTCATCCAAACCTGCGAGAAAGTCATAGATCCGGTCCTTTTGAATTTCTTCTTGTCTGGTTCTAAGATCTGCAGCACATATCATTTTAATTGGTTGTCGCTTATCAATTTCCTGCCATACACTATTCAGCTCTGCGTAATACAAGTTAACTGGACACCTATTCTATTTCGTACTTGTGGCTTTGCAGCGTAGCTCATAGAATTGCGACACGTCAGCCCCATCATAGAAGGTTTGAGTGACACTCTCCCAGATTTCCTTGCTGATGACAGGTCTATAAATAAACCAATAAGATGAGCCTCCATGGTTTTCAACAACCATCCTCATAACACTGCATCTTCAGTCCACCATTTTGAGTAACCAGAATTTCCTTCTTCCACTCTAGCATTCTGCCCAGTTAAGTAGCCAAGTTTGTTCAATCCAGCAGCGTGCAGTTCTAGCATACGTGACCAGATTTTGAAGTTTGTCTCATTCAATTTAAATCCAAAGGGTAAAGTGTTTAGGTTAGGTGTTTCAGCAGAGATTGATGTCTGGTTTATAGGGATAATAGAAGTATTTGTGTCATCCATGGTTAGCCCCTTGTTTCAAGACCAATTACCAGGTGAAGATTAATGTGGCGGCTGAAAAGTTAAAGGAAGATTTTAGCTTTCAACCTTACTCTGATACCATGTTTAATTTTAAGGCTTAGGGTTGGATGTATACTTTGCATGTTATTCTTCTCCTGTGGAGGGATGTCTTATATAGGCAAATATATATGTCGGTTATATCTTTCCTATTCTGAAAGGAATACAGCAATGTATATCCTTTTAGGACTCCTATAGAATATGTCTTTTATATATGGAAGACTACCCTCTTATTCGGCTAATTACTTGTTAACAAAAGCGTCAGCAGGTCTAAAGGGTAAAGAATCACAAGGATGTGGATTGAAATCAAAGCTTTAGGAAGGCATCGAATGTAGAAGACAATTACAGCGCTATTTGTATCAAGTGGGAGATTGTTGGAAATGTGACACAAATGACCCAAAGTCAGGGGTACCATTTATGGTGGTGGTTGGCAGATAAGTGTTGTTGATTGGTTGCTGGGAAGGTTTCATTAACATGGCTGCCATTTGAAGCCTATAAAACGGCATTTTGAGAGAAGAATAAATAAACAAGTAGCAAGCAACAACGAGAGCCAAACACAGAGAAATATAAAGAGGCTGCTGCCTTTGTGGCAGCAACATGAGCTTCCATAAGCAATAGCTTGTGTAGGCTAGTAAAATGTGAATGATAGAGAGAAGTGATGCAATTACAAGAGAGTGTGAGTATGACGTTTGTCCTCCTTCGCTATTGTAAATTGTGGTGTTTCTCCTATCCAATAATATTGGCTGCTGCTCCGTGGATGTAGATAAATTGCTGAACCATGTTAAATTTGTTGTGCTTAGCCTCTGATAAAAAATTCAACGGTTCTTTATGGTCCTAACAAGTGATATCAAAGCTCTGGAATTATCAACAAAGTGGTATCAAAGCTTTAGTATTCCCAACAATAATCGTAGGCTAATTAGAAGCCTGCAGCGTACAGCTTTACCTTTTGACAAGAGAAAGTGAATTATTCTGAAAGAGAAAATTGTCCTCTTTTGTAAATTGTAAGTAAACATTGTTACAAGTACTACTAACTTTAATTTTGCTGCCTAATCATTTAAAGTTTTGGCTTAACTGTTACAAAAGCAGTTCTTTCTCTTTTTGAATATCTGGGATTTGCTTCTCTGGAATTTTAATTTTCTTTCAATAACATGAATTTGCTGTTTTCATTGGGAAAAAAGAAAAGTGGTCATGTATGACCTCCAATTGGCCTTTTCAACTTTTAAGACATCTACCCTCAACTCTCATATAATAATAATATTGAAAGAAGGATTGGTTTATCTCTGTTTTCATTTTCTGGAAAAAAAAAGGCAAAAAGCCACAGGCAAGGGTCCAAGCTTAACCAATCAATACAAGGAAACAGGACGTAAAGCCCCCAAGTTGGACTTCTTATACAGACTACAAACAGCGAAGCCTAAAATTGACAAAATCTATCTTGACAAGGGCAACATACCTTCTGAAGATGAATTTTGCATGAAAATTGTTGCTTCTAAGGAGGGGAAGAAATTTATGCTCTCTTTTTGGAAGATTAACAACCATGAAATATCTGTATATGTGTGTCTTTGATAGTGCTAGCTGATCAACATTGATGAATTTAGCTTGAGCTAAGAAAAAGTCTTTTATTCTTTCTTTTTTTTCCTGTTCAAGAATAAGCTTTTATTTCAGTTGTAAGAATTTATAGTCGTGAATTGCATCTTTAAAGAACAGGAAGCTTACCGAAGTTTTAACTTGTGATGAAAGTACAATATTTATTCCATTTTTTCTTATAAATAACAACCTATGATTTCAGTGCTAAAATATTGTGTATACAAATTCATAAAGTTACACCTCGCTTTGAATAAAACACAATTTGGTGGCACAGCAAGTGAAGCAAAACTCAGGTTGTTCGTCGAGTCCTGGAGCATTATTCTTCAGGTACGTTGAGATGTGAGTGAATGTGTCTATCTTCTATTTCTTTTATTTTATTTTTGTACTTGTCAAAGGAGACGACAGCTGAAACCAAATTTATGATGGGAAAATAAATGGTGGTTTAATATTTATGTGGCACATTCTGTTATCTAATCCTGAGAATTTGAATTATTGAGCATTATAAAGGGAGCTCACGCAGGAAATTTGTGAGTGATTCATGTTTTAAATTCATGTTGGCTTGTTATCTGAATTACTTGAATTATAATCACTTAGTAAATTGTTATGTGATTACTATCATTATCATTTTCTTCGATGTTTCTTTAGTTCAAGGTTATTTCTGTTATCTAGAAGTTGTGCTAATTAAGAATGTTTTTTTTGTTTATTATTATTATTATTATTATTATTATTATTTTGGTTGTTGGCACTTGTTCTAATTGAAGGAAATCAAAATAACATGGGCATCCATAAGGTGTTCGAAACTGTTTGAAGAAACCTAAATTTGATTCACTTAAATACAATAGGATGGCACTATTACATGATATATATAATTGACTACCGAAATAGTAATGTTAGTTACTAAATTAATTTTTATGAGTAAAATAATTTAATCAAATATTTTAATGATAATTAAGTTTTTAAAGGTAGATAATTGGAAGCACTAAATGCATATAGGATTTTCTTGAATCCTAGTAAATATATTATGAATTACTTTTCATATATAATTAATGTTTTTGTGGTTTTGGTGTGTTTTACATAGTTAAATTGTTGAAAAATATAATATATTAAAAAATTAATTCAATTCAAAAGCTTAAACTGTTATATGAAATCTTAAAATATGTTTTATATTATTCTTTAACATTTCCTGAAAACTCGTACTTAAAACTTGTACAGACTCACGCTGCTTTATAAGATCCTAAGATATGATTTATATTATTATCTAACATAATAATGATTGGTTCCATAAGATTTTTGGCTTTTATTTTATTATTTGAATTTATTTAATGTTTTTTTATTAAAAATCTCTTATGTTGTTAAATGAAATTCTAAAATATAATTTATATTATTCTTTAAAATATTAAAAATCATAAATAATTAACTGATTTAGTTGTATTCTTCTAGCATTTTTTATTACATAATTTTTAATGTTTTATTTTGTATTAGAAATGTTGTTATATAAGTAAGTTTTCTATTAATTCATCTGATTTCTATATTTATTTATCTCATGTTCTTATTAGCAATAACAATTGCTTAATATATCTCTCGTATTCGTAAATAATTAACTAACAATCAAGCTCCTAGACTTGACCAATATCTTATCAGCTTTTATTATTTATACTTCATTAATATATAATGATCAACAGTAGAATTAATAGTCATCCCACATTTTTTTACTTGTTATTTTAATATTCCACTTAATATATACTATTAATTATGTTTATTTATACAAAATTCTCAGATTAAAAATATTGAGTTGATTGATGTAAGTTCATGAGAAAAATAAATAAATACATTTAGGGAAGTTACCCTTTTATTTATAATACTTGTATGTGGTATACATTTTTATCAAGTTTTGTGCACATTATTTTGACTTTACTTTTTTGAAAATTAATTCGTGATTGTTTCGTTAACTAGAAAGAAAAATCTAAACTCTAGCCAATATATATATATATAACAGTGCTAGCTATTCAAAAAATTGATGATGTTAGCTTGGGACAAGAAAAGTAAATAACTTATATTCATGAGTTTTGGCTTACACTTTTCTTAAAGTTTTGGCTCGAGTCTTTTTCCTGTTCAAGAATAAGCTTTGATTTTGGTTGTAAGTACTTATATTCATGACGTGCATCTTGCTATAGCAGCTAGCTTACCTGAATTTTAACTTGTGATTAAAGTATTATTCTATTTTTTCTTATCAATAACAACATACGATTTCAGTGTTAAAATATATGTATACAAATTCATAATGTCACACCATTACTGTAAATAAAACACAATTTGGTGGCACAGGAATTGAAGCAAAACTCAAATTGCTCGCCGGGTCCTCAAGCATTATTCTTCAGGTACGTTGAGATGTGAGTTTATGTTTCTATCTTCCATTTCTTTTATTAAATATTTATTCTTTTCATAGGAGAAGAGAGCTGAAACTAAATTCATGATGATGGGATAATAAATGGTGGTATAATAAATAGGTAGCACATTTTGGTAATTAATCCTGATAATTTGATTTGTTGAGCATAATTGAGATTTGAGGGAGCTCAGGAAGGAAATTTGTGAGTGATTCATGTTTTAAATTTATGCTGCTTTTTTTTTTCTGAATTACTTGAATTATAATCACCGTGTAAATTGTTATGTGATTACTAGCATTTTCTTTGATGTGCCTTTAGTTGTGCTGAATATGCCTTTTTTTTTTGGTTGTTGGCACCTGGTCTAATTGAAGGAAATCAAACATGGGCATTCATAAGGTGTCTGAAACTGTTGAAAGACTATGGAACGGATGGGAGCTTCGCATGGTGATGTTGCTCAGTCTCTTTCTTCAAATTGTTCTTATAATCTTTGGGCGTAGACGAAAGTATACAGCAGGATTCTGGCTCGGAACTCTTGTTTGGTTAGCATACTTGTCAGCAGATTGGGTGGCAACATTTTCATTGGGTATCTTGGCTCAAAAGCTTGGAGATTCAGAAACGAATTGTATAAATTCAAATCGAGGATTGATCCCGGCATTTTGGGCACCGGTCCTCCTTGTGCACCTCGGTGGCCCGGACACTATCACCGCTTATTCAATGGAAGACAACGAATTGTGGTTAAGACATCTGTTGGTGCTAGGAAGCCAAGTTGCTGTGGCTTTTTATGCCTTTTCGAGGTCATGGTGGAGTAAGGATCCTCTGTTATTTGTAGCCATTCCCATCTTTGTTGCTGGAATTATTAAATATGGAGAAAGGAATTTGGTTCTGAGGTCAGCAAGCTCGGAGCAGTTCAGGAGTTCAGTATATAGTGAGATGAATGAACTACGTCGCAAATTTGGTGAATTTTCAAACTCCGAGTTGTTTGGAATGACTGCTGAACGACTGACTGGAAGACTAGGCTTGAGAGACATAATACCTGAGGCTAAATTTCTCCATGAGGCAAAATTGTTTTTTCAGATGTTCAGAGTACTATTTGCAGATCTTGTTCTTGCCGATTCTAATCATTTGGCTACTCATATTATCCTAATAGACAAGAAAGCAACGGAAGCCTTCAAATTAATTGAAGTTGAGATGGGATTTATGTACGATGTGCTTTATACGAAGGTGACGAGGGTTTGTTCGTCACGCATCATTTTTCGTGCTATCAGCTTCTTATGTTTTGTTTCTGCACTACTTGCCTTCTCACTAGGTATGTCCAGAAACAACCATGCCTATTTAACAACTGAAATAACCATATCATATTTCTTGTTGGCCGGAGCCATCATTATTGAGATTTATTCAGTAGTTTTGGTTCTTTTCTCTGACTGGGCAATGCTCTGGCTTAGTGGGCAAAAGAAGCCATTTTTCAATTCTGTGTATCAAACTATTTCACGATTCCTGTCATTTCTTCACAGTGACAAAAGGTGGGCAAGATCAATGGCACAACACAACCTGATAAAATCTCAGTTAAGTGAAAACTCCTTGACCTGCATTTCTCTTAAGAAGTTGCTTGGGAAAAGCCACATTCTTAGTTGGGAGGATATCAGTGATGATTTGAAACATTTGATCTTCCAACATCTCCTAGATAAACGTACAAGATATAGTTATCAGATGCGCTATCATGATCCAGGAAAGAATGATTTACATGAGATATTATCAGAAAGAGGTGATCAGGTGATCGGAAGAGAGGGATGCCTTGAACAAATTGGTGGGACTGTGAAATCTTCAGATTTTAATGACAGCCTCCTTACGTGGCACATTGCTACCGATATTTGTTACCATGCTGATGTCCCAAAAAAGGGTCATCCAGACACCAAAATGAGCATATCGTTATCCAATTACATGGTGTATCTTCTGCGTGACTGCCCCCTTTTGCTACCTAGAGGGATCGGTAAAGAAAGGTACACCCAAACCTGCAGCGATGTCAACAAGCATTCTGAATTATTGCGCCAAATCATCTCTGGTCGAAATAATTCATGGGATTCCTATGAGACTATTTCGCAGCTTGAAAAAGACAGCTCGGGTACAGTGTCGGTGCTGTGCGCTGGTTTCAAGCTTGCCAAGTCATTGCAGTCACTTGAGACACAGGATGGTTGGGAAAATAAACGAAAGTGGGAGATGATAAGCCAGGTTTGGGTAGAAATGTTAACGTATGCTGCAAGTCATTGTGGATGGAAAGAGCATGCTCAAGCACTTACACGAGGTGGGGAGTTACTCACTCATGTTTGCCTTCTCATGGCTCATCTTGGCTTGAGTGAGCAATGCTTAACCAGTTGATGCTGCCTATATATGTGCCCGGAAAGTCCATTAAATCTTGTTTTAAGTTGCAGTCATTTTTATTTTCCTCCTCTGTCGTCGTTGACTTCTAGACTAGATTAAGTTTGGAGTTCTTATTTTAATTAGCATCATGTTATTTGGTTTTGAGTGTGCAAGTGTGTGACTTTGTTTTCTCTTAATAATGTTGTTTCAAGAATCAATTTTAATATATATTTTTACATGATTTTATTGGTTGACCTTTATTGATAAGATCTTTCATTTGATCTTTTTAATGGGGCATTTTACCGATAAATAATTAAATATTAATATTTTTAATTATTTTACCGGTGATTGCACCTATAATATTTAATTTAAATTTTTAATTAAATCAAAAATTTTAAAAAACCCCCGTATATCAGAAATAATAGCTAACTAGAAGCCTGCAGCATAAAGTTTTGCCTTGTGACAAGAGAAAGTAAATTATTCTGAAAGAACAACATATCCTCTCTTTTGTAACTTGTAAGTAATCATCGTTTTACAGGAGTTCAATATCAAAGTTCTGTGCTTGTGATATTGTTTTGAGAAATTATGCTAAAGTAAGGTATCTATATGCTAATTCATAGCCCAAATTTTCAGGAAACAGGACTTGTAAAACATCTCAGTTGAATGCAAATTATAATTAAACAACATAGTTCGAGTTTGATGTAGGTTCGTTTGTGTTTGTCTCAATTAAAATGATATTACAGACTTAAAATTAGAGTTTTAACTTAACTGATTTGAACTCTGAATTTAGTTCTAGATCTATTCCTGTAATTTCAAATTTATATTAGAGAGTTACATGAATATCAATATGATTAAATCTATTTCCACACAAATAGTAGTTCAAATTTATAGAGTGATTTATACTCTAATTACATCCATGAATTGAAACTCCTAGATAATAGATTTTTTTGGTATTTTTGGTTTATGGAATTGATACTAATTACAAAATAAATTGCAAGCTTACTTGATTATCACCTACAAAGTTATTGCCTACAAAACTATCGCCTACTTTTATCAACCTACAATTATATATCTACTTGATAATTATATTTGGAAGATCATGTGAACTTGATAGAACTGTAGTGCAGTTATCGTTGTTTTGTTGAGTATAAATTCTTAGTTGCCTTGTCTCTAAATTATAGAAAAGTTCAAGATAACTTCCAGTAATTACTCAATCACCTTATTTAAGATAACTTCAAGTAACTATACATTCACCTTATTCAAGATAACTACCCACTTATTTCTTGTTTTAAGGATCTTAATCTTGTATCATGTAGACTCTTTATATCTTCCATTTACTATCCACGTTCAAGTCTAGTCTACAATCAAGTTTAGCATGGTCTCAACTTTATAATTATTTGGTCAATTTTAGTGTATATATAACAATACCCACTATTAATGCTCTTGCACGTATAATTAATATCCAGTTATGGTTTTTGGCTGCTATTGAGAAGATATATTGGTATAAAGTCCATCAAGAGAGTGGCCAGTAAGAAAGGTACAGAAGTCTAGCAACCAAAAGTGAAATACAGAAAATTAAAGCCTGCAGGGAACCAAGCTCTCAAGGTCTAGCTTGTGAATAGAGAAATTAATTTATTCTATAGCTGGTGGGAAAGACCCTATTCAGAGGAATAACCCACCATTCACATGTACGTACCATGAACATTTCATAAAGTTGTATATAGCTTGTGAAGACAGTAAATAATTTATTCTATTCCTTCTAAGCAGTATAAAAAACGTTTAACATTTTGCTTCGTGACAGGAATTTCATTTTCAAGCTCGTAGTGTTGCACAATATCCTTAAATAAATCACCATCTCTATAAATTAATAAAACACAAATTTGTGGCACCAGGATTGGGAACGCAACTCAAGCTGGTTACACAGCAGCGTACGTAGTCGGCAGACATTTACTTCAACAAACGTTGGGGCTGCAAGTTCTGTGTGAATGTATGTCTATATGCTTTTGTTTATGCATTAATTTTTTATATTACTGTTATTTTTGGTGGATATAAAGGTGACGCTATTTTATTAAGTTGAAAGGTTGGCTGAAATGAATGGTTTATATATATATATATCATACTGATTTCATAGATACATGAGAGATCCTAAATCTTACCACTGATCAGCCAGTTTATGTGGTTGAAACTTCATTATGCAATGGAATATTATTTATGTAAAATTTGTTTGATTCTGGGGCTATTTACAAAAATATGTTTCGAAGGCTAGAAAATTGTAGAAAACACGTAGTAATTAATTGAAGTTATTTTCTTGATGTGTGTTTTTATGTCCATTTATTTTATTGTATTAATAGTTATGTCACATACTCCGCGTACAATTCACATTACAGTCTTATTCGAAGAACCAGTACTAAATGGAATTATATTCAGGTGGTGATTCCATTGATAGTTATGCTGATTATAAATTGATGGTAGGTGTAATAAAGGTAAAGTTGACTTAAAATTTGGTCAACTTGGATTTGGACCGGTCTCGAATCACCAAACAACTCTTTAGAAAATTAACCTGGTTAAATTCTGATGATTAACTAGATTAATCTATATTCTGACTTGGTGAAATACAGTCGAGATCAAACTCTTTTTTTTTTTTTCCCCCTTCTTATAAATGGTATTGTTTTGTACTAGAGGAAAAGGAGCTTTAGTTTCTAAAATAGGCAGCCACACGCAGTCTGCTTCTTCTTCCCGTCTGCTCTTTATCCAATCTGCTTCTTCTTCTATCCACTTCTACCTTAAATTCAAGCTTTATTACATTTAATTTCAAGAAAGTTACCTCATTTTCTCACCATAGGTTTCAACAAATAGTTTTTACACATATTTTTAGGTGTTTTTGTTTTTTTTTAAAGGCTTAAATCCTTATTTTATTGTATTTATATGCATGAGTAATTGATACTATTTGGTTTATGGCATCTCTGCACTCCATTTTTCATCTTCTGAATTCATTTACATGAGAAAATTTAGGGTTTTGATTTAATTATTGACATGTTCACTAAATTTAGATATTTTTCTATTGCAATATATAATCTACATATAATGTAGATATAGTGATATTTGGTCTATAGCATCTCCAACTTGTTCCCTTTTTTTTTTTTTTTTTTATCAATGACACCTTTTTATTTATAAAAAAAAATATTGTAAAATCCAATTTATATTCATTAGGTTATTGTAATACATAATTGCACAATATCTTTGTGTTTGGTATTTATAGCCTTAGAGGAACTCAACTCCCATTAAAATAATTTCTTTTAGAGGAACTCTCATCTCCGGACTTAATAGAGAAACTCTTATTAGAAAAACTCTCATTAAAGGAACTCAACTTTCATTAGAGGAACTCTCATCTCCAAACTCATTGGAGGAACTCAACTCTCTTTGAAAAAACTCTCATCTTCGAACTCATTAGATGAACTCTTATCTATGAACTTAGTGGAGGAACTCTCATTGGAGGAACTCCTTTTAGAGGAACTCCCATCTCCAAAATTATTAAAGGAACTCAACTCTTTTTGAAGAAACTCTCATCTCCAAACTTATTGGAGGAACTCAACTCCCATTAGAAAAACTCATATTAGTCCTCATACCAATTATGGGGCTATTATCTTAAGGATACCTCATACCAGTCTCCTGAAGAGTGGTGTTATTGCACTAAGGAGACCTCATACCAATTCCTTGGAGAGTGGTGTTATGCACTAGAAAGACCTCATATTAGTCCCTTAAAAAGTGATGTTATTGCACTATGAAGACCAAGTCAATCATTTTCTTGGTAATTGTAGGGTATTACACTAGGAAGAACTCATATCAATCTCTTGAAGAGTGATGTAATTGCACTTGAAAGACCTTATAACAATCCCTTAAAGAGTGGTGCTATTACTCTAGGAAAACCTCAAACCAATCACTTGAAGAGTTTCAAGTAAGTAAAGCTCACCTAATAGGTGGAACTCATCCAGCAGATGGAGCTCGTCCAGCAAGTGGAGTTCACCTTTTATGCATCTTCAAAACCCTTCAAGTCCAAGTGACATCTTTTAATGTGTAACCATCATAAATATTGAAGTCCTAACCTTGGGGCACAACCATGGGCATAGCGATAAAGCATAGTCGTTAGTGTATTCATAAACATAACCATAAACATAACTGTTGTCATAGCTACCACCGCGTTGTGACTTCATCAACCATGAAAAAGCTTTTGATAAACATAAATAAATTGATTTTTTTTATTTTCCTCGTAGACAGCACCAATGATGATATACTAAAAAATCTAAGTAGTTTAGAAGAAAGATTTAAGTGATGAATAATCGATTAATTTATTGATTCTAATAATCTGACTCATTCTCTCTAGTTAAGATAACTAGAAGCTTATACTTGGTGCTTGATAGCTTATACTGATGCCTATTGGATTAAGGTAACTTATAGTTGATACCTATAAAAAAATAATATTTTAAAAATATAAACTCTAATATATATATATATATAATGAAAAAATTATAAATTTAAAGTTTAAAAAATTTATATAGTATTTATAGTTCATGATTTTTTATTTTTTTTTATTAAAGAAAAGAGATTGGACTAGATGCGCTTGTCAAGGCCATAATCTTTGAGTGCTCGTTTGGTAACGTGGTTACAGGTGAGGTTCACCCGCAGCCATGCTAATAAATGTTTTGTTAAGAAAATAAAAGTGCTTTCAGCACGTAGGACCCACATGGCACCGCAGGTTTCGGAGAAGCAACATTTTGCTACTTCTCATATAGGCGAAACCTCAACAGTGGAGCATGGCTCCATTGTAGCATTGTTCACTAAAGTGAACAGTTTTTTTTTTATATTTTGAAAAACCAAAATTAATTCACTCGCACTTTTCACATGAAAAGTTTAGTTTTTTTTCTTCTAAAAAACCAGTGCAGTTAAGTGATTTCACTCGTACTATTCACAATATTTTTTTTGTTTTTTTTAAATTAGTTTAAGATGAATTAAATTTACTCGTACTATAATCTCAATTTTATTCTTGATAATATTTTACCTAATTTTATTGCACGCTCAAAAAATCATGAAAACTGTAGTTCTTGTCGAATGAATTTTGTACGTAATGAAATTGTAAATTTTTTTAAAAAACTTGAGTTTTACTCGAAAAACTAGTACTTAATATTATTTAATAACACTACATAAATTAGAAGGATATCGCATGATGACGTAGTATTTGTGGAATTTGATCGCAATTCCAATTATGTTCTTTCCGGGTCCGACCAAGTTAAAAAAAATTCAATTTTTATTTTTATTTTAATTGTGTTTTATTCAAAAAATTAGAAGGAGATTGCTTGATGACGCAACAAAAAATTCAATTTTTGTTGTTGCGTGCTTAAGAAACCATGAAAAATATAGTCATTGTAATAATAGATTTCGTATGTGATGACATTGTATATAGTTTAATGGAATAATAAAAAATATTTGATATCAATATTATTTATTTCATGATGTAATAATAGTAGTTAAATCTACAATATTTAAATTTAAAATATTTTTTAATTATTTTATAACCTCAGTTTGAAAAGCATTTTTTTAACCAAACATATTAAACTAGTTTTTGTTCAACTTCAATTTCAACCACAGTTTTAACCAAACATATATTTTTCCAAACCAACCTCAACTAAAAGTGTTTTTTATAAAATAATTTTTTTAAAATCACAATTACAACAGCAACCGCAATATCAAATACACCCTGAGTCTAGTAGGTAAATTTAGGGTAATCACTAATCACCACCAAATTTAAAATTTTGAAAACAAAGGATTCCATACAACCCTGAAAAATAAAATTAATTTCTACCCTTTCCCAAACCAATGCCAAAAACCATCTGGAAACACCAGCCGTCCCTTTCTTCCTCCTTTCAAACTGATAGCCCATAAATCACCCGATCTTCTCCCAAAATCCAAACACCCGATCTCCTCACTATTACTAGC
>Ga0325410_1002779_pt1 | contig 19647 bp, 13 predicted proteins | sample PopdelMetagenome_16_FD_206182 | JGI IMG/M metagenome (GOLD analysis project Ga0325410, IMG submission 206182) | Populus deltoides microbial communities from Bellville, Georgia, United States - Xylem-PdIQD-R3 | ecosystem: Host-associated > Plants > Phyllosphere > Stem > Wood/Secondary xylem... | reverse complement strand
TTTTTCACAACCAAATTTCCTCATCTTACCCATGTGAGATAAAAGTCTAGTTTTCTTAATTTTATTTTTAGAAATATTAAATTAAAAATTTTAAGAAAAAAAATTAAATTATAAATAAATTTAGTTTTAAAGGAATTAAACACATAGTTTTTGCGTTAATCAATCATCGTCCTCCAACGAACAGAACCATAACTCCACTCATGTTTCACGACTGATGTCTCCCTCCTTGTCCCAACAATAGAAAAATTCCACACAAGACGCCAACAAGTATAAACATTTTATGCAAGAAACACACCTCGGTATTATGCTCAGCAGTCATACCAAACACTATTAAATTGGAGCTTGAATTTCACTGTTTAACACTGAATCCATGCGCCTGTGATAGCAGCAGCTAGAGCAAACACAAGCATCCATGGCTTCTTCTCATCTTCTTTGCAATACTTTTCATTTCCAACCATCTTGCAATCTATCAAGTAAAAGCAATATCTCTTCGTTTAAGCCCCGTGGGCCTTTTTCTTTTTGTCAACAACTTCAATTTCCAAAGACCCCAGTTGTTAAAGCCACAGGAAAGAAAGTAGAGGTGTGTGCTTTAGGCTTAAAATTCTTTGTTGTTTGTGTTTTGGGTTTTTTGAGGTTGTTTTATTTGTTTTTGTTTTCATTTTACCACAGTTTGTTGTTTATGCTTTGAGTTCAAGTTTTGAACTTTTTGGGTTTCTTATTTTGATTTTCTTGGTTGGTGGGGGCAATTTAGCTAGTGTATGATCCTGATGGAAGGATAAACAACTTAGCTGATGAGGTGGATAAACAGGCTCCTCTCTCAAGGCTCACTCTTTTCTCACCTTGCAAGGTTTGTTTTTTTAGTATTCTCATGCTTTGCTTGTGCTTGACTTTTATGATAATTGGGTTTGTTTTGTTTTCTTAATTTATTTATGTGCATTGTGGTATTGCTATTTGGTGTAGGTTAATGTTTTCTTGAGAATAACCAGTAAGAGAGAAGATGGGTATCATGATTTGGCTTCTCTATTTCATGTAAGTTTTCCAAATTTAAGCAGTGTTTGCCTTTAGCCTTCTTTTTAGAGCTATGAACACCAGTGTATACAAGTTAATCGTAAAAAGGATCCATATTGATTTGGCATTTTTTTAATGCTAACTTTAGTTTTAGTTTGATATATCATTTGAATCTTCAAAAATTCATAATTTGGCCCCGTTTGCTCCTTCAGGTGATTAGTCTAGGAGATGTGATTAAATTCTCTCTGTCGCCATCAAAAAGTATTGATCGATTATCAACCAATGTGTCTGGTGTGCCCCTTACTGAAGATAATTTGGTAAGGCATAAATAATAGTGCTTTTGATGTTTTATTGATTTCTGATAAGCTTGTGAACTTATTTTCTCATGATTTTCTTCATACAGATCATTAAAGCCCTTAATCTTTACAGGAAAAGGACCGGCACTGACAACTTCTTTTGGGTAAGAAGTGCTATTGGTTAGTGTTGAAGATCTGTTTCTTGATAAAACTTAGTAATTGAATAGTAATAGTAAATTTTCTTATTTTGAATTTTGTTGGAAGATTCATTTAGACAAAAAAGTACCCACTGGGGCAGGGCTTGGTGGTGGGAGCAGCAATGCTGCAACTGCCCTGTGGGCCGCAAATCAATTTAGTGGTTGTCTTGCTACTGAGAAGGAACTCCAAGAATGGTCAAGTGAGATTGGTTCAGATATCCCCTTCTTTTTTTCTCATGGAGCAGCCTACTGTACTGGTCGTGGTGAGGTATGTATGAATTTTGCTTTGTCAAGTAAGTCAAAGACAGTATTCCTTATTCCGCTTCATGTTTCTATCATGCTCTCAATTCCAGACGTAGGGCAATAATTCAATTATGGACGTGATTCATATTTCCCTCACTCTTTTGAGAGAGCTAAATTCCTCTTTTTATATATTGCTTTTGCTATGAATCATGAGTATGGTTGCAAACTCTCCCCTCCCTGGAGGACTGGGGGCTGGTTTGGTTTAGTCTGGAAGACCAGGGGAGGCATTTATGCTGTTTAGGTGGCATTTTCTGATTGGTATCCTTTTGTTGTGATGTTATATCATGCATAGGTGTTATGGCAATAACATCTCTGAAGTTATGGCCCTAGTTAGGTACCAACTACCAACAAAACTAGTTTTAGGCTTCTGAGCGTCTCATGGAAGATTTTCTCCTACACAAGGCAGAATGATGGGGAAAAAAATTCATGTGGCCAACCTCACCTATTGTGAAGTTAAAGCTTAGTTGAGGTGAGTATCATGCATACAGGATTACACAAATGTTTGGATTAGTAATAAAGATCTTGCCTAGAGGAAATTATTTCAAAGTCGGTTTGCCATTGGGGGAACTTGCTAGCCTTTTCCTGACAAAACAATATTAATCGCTTAAAATAATTTCTCTTAGTTACAGTTAGAAGGATGTGCACACCCATCTACAGTTATATATGCATACTCCTAATGTGCTTGCACATCTAGAAATGCAATTCTTCCGTGTAGTTTCTGATCTTGTTGAAGTTTTGCTTTTGTTGTCCAGATTGTTCAAGATATTCCTTCACTAGTACCTTTGGATAAGCCAATGGTTCTCATAAAGCCCCCACAGGCATGTTCAACTGCAGAAGTTTACAAGGTATTTCAGTTTTGATATTATGGATCAGAACACTGTCTGCACTTCTTTAACATCAGCTCATTTACTTGACAAGAGAAGTCTCTTGATTTTTCAGCGCTTGCAATTGGATAAAACCAGTCAAGCTGATCCTTTAACATTGCTAGAGAAGATCTCAAGGAATGGAATATCTCAAGATGTTTGTATCAATGATTTAGGTATGAATCTACAGAGATACACGAGTTTGCTTTCTTTTCCTCCTTTTCAAAATACCTTTTTTTTCTTCTGTTCTTTCTACGGTTTCCTGCTTTCAGATTAGTTAATCCTGCATGAAAACCTTTGTTTGTTTTTTATTTCTGGATAACCAATTTGGTTTTTGTTCTTAGTCTAATAAATTATTTATGAAGTAACTGGGAAACACAAGTTTTGTTGTAGAATATATGAAACACACTATCACAGCTGCTCGTTGCTGTCCCATGCATCATGCATCAAAAAGATCTTTCTGGTAGATCCCAATTTATTGGATATGACACAAGCTGGTTCTAATTGGCATAGTATCATAATCTATTGATGAAAGTATTGTAAAATCAGTTGGGATTGGTGAATTATGAATGGCAGCAGGGTGGGTTGGGGATGGATGTCTCCTCCCTGATGAGGCATTGCTGCAAGAAAATCTTCCCCTATTCCTGCCCTGCCTCGCAAGTCAGGGAAAAGATTTCACTTCCATGACTTCTGTGCCTATGAGATAGAACTCCATACCTGTCTCCCCTCCCAACACACACACACTAGAAAGATAGACTAACATCTCCTTATGCCGATTCTCAAATTAAAACTGAAGCATATATTCATTAAAGCTTGAAATCCCACTCCATACTGTAAAAAACCTCCAATTTTCTCAATCAAATGCTTTCAAGGTCAAAGCAATAACACTCTCTCCAGTTCAATATAGAGAAGAAGCACTGGGGCTTAATCTGGATCACTGCCTCTCTCTTTGTGCCGCCACCATCACCACCACTCTTTGCCTTTCCTATGTGCAAAGTCTTGACCAGCAGCTCTTGAGATTAAATATTGATTGCTGATGGTAAGCACTCATGGCACTTTTCCTACCATACTGACAATGCTCCTCAAGGTAAAAGTGTGACACAGATTGAAACATGCTATTTATGAATGGGATAAGAATAAGGTAAATTGCAGAACAAAAGACAGAAATAATGGTTGATGCTTTCATGCATGCACAATTGGGTTGGGTTGGGTGGCCCTAAATCTACCCCAAACGCATGCCTGTCTCAGGTTCTCACAGCAATAACAAAACCCATCCTTTCACCCTTTTAACCACTCTTTTTTGGGACATATAGAGTGGTGTTGCAGGTTAGAGACTCCCTTGTCATTCGTAGTCACAACTCCCTCTAGGCTCATGGCAGTTCTTGGATAGCTAGGGTGCCTTCCTGGTCCAATCATACATTTTGTTTTCTGCTTGCTTTATGGTGAAAGAATATTCATTTTTTTATATATTCTTGGATGAGTTCTTTTGTAGAGCCCCCTGCTTTTGAAGTTCTCCCCTCTCTCAAAAGATTGAAACAGCGTATAGCTGCAGCTGGCCGTGGACAATATGATGCTGTTTTTATGTCTGGGAGGTATGATGCTGGATTGCTATTGGAATCTTCATATTGAGTCCACGTTTATCATAAGTCAGCAAAATGGTTATATTTGATAGTATAATATTTCCAATGAATCTTAATGAGTTTTGGACTTCTGCTGTTGAGTGCATGAGATACTGTATTCCGTGGTTTTGATAAGTGACAGTCTTTAATTTGTCATTATAACTTTCTTAGCTCATAATTGTGTGTGTAAACACCCCATGTTCATAACAATAGTTTAGGTTTATGTTACATGTACAGTCTTTTTAGTAAGCATTCAAATCCTTTCTACAAATTGAATAACTTTCGGCAAGGTCTGTTATCTTTATGGTCCTTAAAGGCACACTTACTATAGAGCAGATATAAAATCAAGTCAAAACTATTTATCCACTAAGTATCTCTCATATCTAATGCAGCCCAACTGGAGTATGCTAGAATGCCTTTTCTCCTTGAGTGAGAGAGAGAGAGAGAGAGAGAGAGAGAGGGCGGTTGAAATTGCTATTTTAAAAGTATATTGTTGTTAAAAAGAGAGAAGAAAATGCCGTATTTCTGTTTGGAGCATGGGTGACCTTTTGTAACCTTGTTTATATCTTCTTGGTGCCTTTTTCTCTTTCTTTTAACTTCTCTAGTTACTGCCACTATCCATTAAGAATTCATCTATAATTTCGAAAAATACCATCCTCTCTTGACTCCTGACACTTAAACCTTAATCTTCCAGTAACTACTCAAATTCCATGATATAACTGCCTTAAATTTTCATTTATGCAGCCCATTTAGCAACACTAAAGCCTTTGAAGCTCATTTCTGAACATGCTTATCATCAAATGCATGGACCCTTTCTAACCAATGTTGAAGTTAGGATGGAATGAGGTCTTTTTGGTTGCAGAAGTGTCTTGTAAGTTGAAACTGTCAAATTCATTTCTCCTGCACCAGTAAGGTGGTGCAAATCCTTGATATTTTTTATTTCTTCATGTATTTTGAATTTTAAGTTCTATGTATATTTTGTCAAAGTCTTATTTTGTTGTGTTTGCTGGGTTCTCTCTGTGTGTATTTGCATTCAAAGTTTTACAAAATGAGCTTATTTACCGCATGCATCTCTTAATAAGTGAGCAGTTGTAGTTGATAACATGATATACGGTGCAAGGAGAGTTGGAATAAAGCAAACAGTTTGCATGAAGTATGTAAATAATCAGCTGTAGCTTTTAAATTTTGTTTGCGTAGTTATATATTTTAATCCTGACGTGCCAAAGAAGAGTTGAAGCCATGTTTTTAATTTTAGAACATTGATCATAGCTGCTAAAATTTACATAAAAGTTGATCCATTTTGCCATAATCTTATTTTTATTTTCCCATATACTTCGTGCAGTGGAAGCACAATAGTTGGGATTGGCTCACCAGATCCTCCACAATTCATATATGATGAGGACGAGTACCAGGATGTTTTCATGTCAGGTAAAGCTCTAGTAGTTCTACCCTGTAGCTTACTATTTCATTTGTGACTGCCTAACTAGAGTTCCCGAGGACTTGAAAGAGCAAATCCCCAATACTTTTGAAGTTGGTATGCATTTGCTTAGAGATGCATGACGTGACTGTTTGTTTTTGCGTTTTAAAAATGTTTTTGAAAAAAATTAATTTTTTTTATCAAATTAATATTTTTAGTGTTTTCGGATTATTTTGATGTGCTGATGTCAAAAATAATTTTTAAAAAATTAAAAAATATTATTTTGAGTATTTTCAAGTGAAAAACATTTTAAAAAATAACAGTTACTACACTAACAAAAACAAAATAGCTGGGATTAAGGTTTATATAATCAGAGGCAAGCAAAAAAAAAAAAAAAAACTAGTTGATGAAAGAAGAAATCTCCTCTTTTCTTTCTCATAATTTGTGAATTCAACTCTGATTGCAGAGGCCAATTTCATTAATCGTGAAGCAAATCAATGGTATCAACAACCTGGTTCAAGTTCAACAATTTGTGACTCTCCGCCTGAATTTACCTGCTCTATCGAGTGAATTATTATTCTCTTGTTGTATAAAAACAGTGATCACATCTGTATAATTATATCACTAATTGAGGTGCAACGAACACTAGCAAATGCAATTACCTTTGTGAAGCTAATGGAAAGTTGGGAGTAAAGAAATCTTTGGACAGTTGAAGCTGGGATGGGAGGGAGGGTGCCATCAGGATAAATGAATATTCTTCAATGAGCGTTATGCTCAAGTGAGTGGAAACCATTTGTCATCACCTCTCCAATTATGATAACAAGTTAAATGCCTGGGGGGGGGGGGGGGGGGATCAAAAGCAAAGGACTTTTGAGAAACTAGAATGATATTCACCAACAATCAACACAGTGAACCAACACCAACATCGAATTCAAACACATTTTGAGGTTTTTTCTTTTTTTCCTTTCTTTTCATTTTATTCATTGAAATCATTTCCACCACCCTACAGCGAAGGAGATGAAACAAACTGTCTTGACAAGCCAAAGAGATCGTTCCCTTCAAATGGCGAAGTCCATTCAAGGGAACCGGGGGTGGATGTTTCTGAATTAGCCACACCACCATCCTGCAATCCTGGAACGGGTATGCCATTGCCACTGGGAGCTGATCTCATTGCCAGCCTGGCACCAAAGCCAGAAGCGCTGCTAGAATCATACATTTGTGCGCTGCTCTTTAAATTTGTTGGCCCTAGCCAAAATCCACCAGGCCTCGGGGAAGACAAACCTCGGTCCAAACGCCAGTCTATGCTGGTGTAGTCTAACTGCGCCATCGACCCAGAAGTGCTCCAGTCAACCGGAGAGGATGCCCCTGATGAACCCGTGGAACCCAATCCAGAGAAAAGTCCAAGGGATGAAGCAGCAGCGAGTGATGGTGGTGCACCAGCTCTACTCCACAACCCATTTACTTTGCTGGTTCCAGGAGAATCCCCTGGACCATTGCTGGGAACAAAATGCTGTGGTTGTTGATAATGAAATTGATGGAACATCTGATTGTTTGGGCTGGGGTTTCTTGTGCTAGGAATGGGAGGCATCAAGCCATTTGGCTTCATGATATCAACTCTATTGGTGGGATACCAACCGGCAGCTGTCCCGGGAGGAGATGAGCTTATGCTTGTAATTGGAACCTGCTTTGAATTTATCGATTGAGGCCGCTGCATCATTATCACTGGTTCTCTAACTGTTCCAGGCTGAAGGCTCTTATATTCACTTCCAACAGCAACATAACGGGTTTCAGTCTTGGCAGGTGGAGGTGGCGCTTGCAAAGGAGATGCCAAAGAATAAGAAACAGAAGGATTTGATCCCGCACTTAGCCATCTTTTGTCAGTTGGAGTCGGAGTTGGCTGAGGTTTTGGCCAATCCAACTTCGGTTGTATTCTCTTCAAAGGCTGCTCATTTTTACTCCCAGATTCCAAAGATCCTCCCACTGGAACACCTGCTTTTGTATAGTTAAAATCTTTATCTCTTCTTTGCTGTATCAAAGAAGTTGGGTTGAGCTTTGGTTGTGGTCTCAACATATTCTGGCTACCTGCTACAGAAAGCTTATCACTGCTTGAGGTCGGAGGATCACCAATTTCCTCAGGCTTTGGTGGAGCAGATGGTGGATCTAGCTTCAGTTGTCTTAAACTTTCTGTGGCCTTCTCGAGATCACCCTCAGAGGCAACCACAGCTCTTTCAACCTCCTGCTTTGTGCACTTATATCTGATTTCCATTTCTGCAATCCGAGCAAGCTCTTCTGATATATCAATTTTCAAAGTACCCCCACCAAGGTTTTGATCCCTGTGCTTATCAGCATGTTCACCCACTTCAAACAGCCATGTCACAGATTCTTCTAACTTTCCTTCATTCAATATAAGAGCCATTGTTGCCCGTTCATGCAAAAATCCCATTGAAACAAGCTGTTGAGCTAGAGCTTCCAGCTTTCTCGACATGAGATAGCCGGTGCACCGCTCACGCAATTCTTGTGCTCGCCTCTCCTTTTGACGCTGATGCTTTTTCTCATTCTTCTGGCGGATTTTTTCCCGCTTGTCATTGTCAGCACCTGGTATTGTTTCCGGCCGGACTGGATGATTAGAAGTCTTCTCTTTTTGATCTTCTGACTCACCAGACCAGCTACCATTATTTGAAACAGAATCATAATCAACCCCAGCTCCTAACAAGCCACCAGGATGATCATCTGTCTCATCTATGTTTCGGAAACGACCATTACTGTGTAGAGGTGAGGCAGAGGATGTCAACACTGTTTCAATGGTATGAAATGTTCCAGACAGTGGATTGTATCCGCTAGCGGAGATACCACTCCCTGCATTAGCAGTTCCTGAAGGCTTTGATGTAGCCTTCTGGGGTTCCTTGCCAGCCTTTTTGTCCTTTGACTTAGATTTTGATGCTGGAGACATCTCAAAAGGCAAATATGTTCCTGTGATGTCTACAATAATGATCGAGACATTTAGTATGTTGTCAAAAAAGACAAATAACTTGGTCATGCGAGATCACCATTATATCAGACACTATAATAACCAGCGATCATCCACTCAATATCTTCACACGAGTTTATTTGGAAGCATTAAAGGAAGAAGTTATTTTGTGATATAATATACAGATAGCCACACATATGCTATTTATTCAAGGATCAGAACCTCAAAAACTGCTGCATGAAAAGATGCAGAATGAAAATACAAGGGTTAAACACAGGCATAACCACCTACTGACCATCTCATTTAACTAATGTTTTAATGATGCCTGTGGCAGAACTTTAAAGTGAGAAAAGAAACAATCAATATGCATTGAAAAAATAAAGTTCAAACAACCGCTCATTACAAATCCTGATACCCTGCAGCTAAAAGAATACCATAAGTACTATCAGACCAGTCAACTCATTAAATGCACATTCTGGCATGTCCATGTTGAACATGCTTCTTGGAGAACCACACCAAAAGAAGAACTAATAATATAATTAAACAATATTTTATTTTGCAAATATACAATCACTCACTTAACAACCATCCATATTAAATTGCCAGAAAAATTTGTTCCAAATCATAATACAGGATAATGCAGAGACTATATACATCAGAGAAGTGGAGTTTGAGAGTTAAATTTGATTTCATGATAACACATAAATGTCATCTTCAGAGAACTCCAGGAAATTACCAAAGAAAAAAAACTGTTGTAATAAAGCATCACTACAAAATCACAAGCTTCCCCATGATAGATTACTCTCCAATTTGACAAAGCATCATAAAGTTTTTCACATTTCACAGTATTCATAAACCTAAAACTGTTGAAACTGATTTGTTTACCAAAGCTTCTAAGTTCTAAAATGCGTACTCCAAAAATCATAAGGAAGACGTTCTTAACCAGGGAATCTCAACACTGCCAAATCCTTGCCTACCCACTTCGTCACCTTTGTTACAAGCAAAACCACTCTTGAAGCATTTGAACAGCCAGGGAATCTCAACACTGCCAAATCCTTGCCTACCCACTTCGTCACCTTTGTTACAAGCAAAACCACTCTTGAAGCATTTGAACAGCCAAGTTATCAACTATTTTGTGCCTTTAGCTGATGTTCCAGTTCTTTAGATCTATTGTGTCGCCATTGGCTAAAGCAAGGTTATAAAATTTTTACAAAGACACCAACAGTTTCGAGTCACTTGAAAGGCCCAAATATCATCCAATGATGTAATTTCCAGTGTGAAGAGTTAACAAAAAAGAGCTAGGGTTTTCCTTAGCACAAACGAGGAAGTGAAAAAACTCCACAAACAAGGCCTCTTCTTCCGGAGCATAAATATTCTGAACCGTTAGGATCTTAATAGTTCAAAAATAAGAGAAATCTGCAGGCACTTTAGCTGTTAAGGAAATGAAACAAAATTTAATTCCAAATGTTCGAATGGAGTTTACAAAAGTAACAACACTATTGCAATCTTCACAACATTGCTTTCAACAGTTACTGGTCTTGCTGAATCTCAGTGAAGATATCCAAATGTTCAAATGGAGTTTACAAAAGCACACACAAACATTATTGTTTCATTTCTGTTTCTCCATCGCCAAAATGAGTCTTCGAGCATTGAAGTATTGGTGAATTTGAGATCCCATCACTCTTTAAGAACTTAATTTCTTAGAGCAATCCCCACAGAATTATCGAGAAGAGTAGCCACAAGGAACCACATGAACTCAAGTGCTCAACCTAATTGTCCACTAACACCCTGACTTCTCCCAAAATAAAGAACATTTTTTTAAAACCCAAACTATCACTATCAAACTAGGTAACATGTTTAAGAAAGCACAACACAAATGCATGAGCACACCACTATAAGCTATATATTCGTTTGTAATTCATTTTTCATATATTTCCAGCAGAATCTTTCTCCACCGGAGCAATTTTCCCTAATAACATGCCACCAATCAAAGTCGGTGCTTTTCAGCTACCATATAACAACGCTAGCAGCAACAAAACAGCAAACACAAGAAAAGCAACCTAACAATGTAAAATGACCTGCCAAATTGAAATTAATCAATACTTGGAAGTAAACAAGATAAAATCAACGAATTCACACCCCAACTAAGTCTTGATTCTTAAAACTTAATGAGAAAAACCCTAATTTCAACTTCATCTTAAGCAGACCAAGCCCTTGATACACTAAAAAACGATTCCTTCGAAACTAAAGGGAAAAAAAGAAAAAAACTGCCGCACAAAAACAAAGTATCATTTTCCTTCTCCTTTGACGGTTAATTCCACCGCACCGACAGTTCCAATCCTTGACGGTTAATTCCACCGCACCGACAGTTCCAATCCTTTAACATTACTCCATTGATTACGATCATATATGCCAAAATTATCGTCAATTGATTAAAATAGTCAAATTGATAGATCCATCAAAAAAATTTCTTAATCATCGAGATTCTCAATCTTAAGCAGAGCGATAAAATCGAATTCAAATCCATAATTCGATTGAGATTATGTCAATTAATCAAAATCAAGATTGAATGGTAAGACTTAGAGAGAGGGGGAGAGAGAGGGCGGTGGAGGGAGGAGTGAGGGCAGACCTGCGGAGAGAGCGAGACGGCAGTGTGATCGATCGGACGGTGGAGATTGAATAGGGAAGGAGAAAGGGATTGGTAGAGGTTGAAACCGAATTGTCAGAATAGAATTAGGGTTTTTGGAGAGAGAGGGGGGCGAGAAAAGAGGGATTTTGATTTTTGTTTTTATTGGTTTCTTTCTCTTTTTTTTTTTTTTTTTTGTAAGAATAAAATCTGAAAAGATGAGACCTTATATATTTTTAATCCAAGGGGGATGTGGATGGATGGATGAGAGCCATGTGGCCGTTGCGTTCTATTGTTTTCTTCTTTCCTTTTTTGGCTAAGTTATACAAAGGCCCTTTACGGTAATGATTAATACGGTGGAAGTGGTTGATTTTTTAATTGTTTTTTTATTTAAAAATATATTAAATTAAAGATTTAAAAATATAAAAAAGACAATTTAAACAAAAAAAAATTAAATATTTTCAAAAGCATTTTTTCAAATTAAAAAACAAACAGACTCTAAATAACATCATAATAAACTCAAATTTAACTAGCTCAAAATCTCCCCAACAACCATGGCTCCTGGGCAACGCGCCTAGGTCTATTTCCCCTTACCAAGTTTAGGCAACTCGCTTGAGCTCAACACTTTACTCCCTTTGTAATTTTTTGGAACCTCCATACGAGTTTTTTAATATTTTTTATTGATTCAATATGTATTATTTTGAGTGGAATACAACTCAAAATATCACATGGAAAAAATAACTCATCAGTTTTTCCTCTCCATAAAAAGAAAAAATTCATGAGTTATAAATATCTCATGAATCCTTCAAGTTTCAAACTCATAATTTCTTCATCTTCAATATTTTTAACATAAAATTTTTCAAAGCCTATCTCTTTAAAATATTATTGCCCTCTCTCTTTCTAAAAGGATATTTACTTAAATATTCAAGAGTCCTAAAATCTACAAAAGAAATCTTTTACAGATACTGACCACCTTGATCTATCAGACATTAGGTATAAGCTATCAATCACCTTAGTTAAAGAGATATTATCTAACATATAAACTTTGCACCTAAGTTACATTGATTTTTTAAGACTTCATTACACCCTTAAAATATTTGTTCTTTAGGATTTAATATGTGAATTATTAGGTGTATGAATTGAGATATCTTTATGTATTTGAAATGATTGGTAAAACAATACTTTTGATTGGTGAATTATAAAATTAACAATCATTTCTAAACTTAAATTAATCATAACAAATTGAGTTTTAGTTTCTAAATTTGAAATTATCAAACCCTCGTAGCACCATTTGAATTTGGATATGATTAGGTCTAAGATTGATGTGAATGAACTTGTAAAAACAATACCTTTTATTTGATGATAGTCTTACTAACAATTATAGCTGAAAACTTAGCACAAAGAGTTATAATTCAAATTCTTCATAGTTCATACATTAAAATTTAAACTTATTTGGCAATATGACCTTCTCAAAATTTTCATGCTATTATTTAGGTGTTTGTTTCAAACTATATAATGACTTAACAAGTTTATAGATTTTTTTCTTGTCCATTAACAAAAAAAAAAAACTTTTTAGATTGTTTCATTTAAATCTCTTCATCAAGATCACCATTTAAGAAAGTTATTTTTGCATTAATTTGAGATATTTCAAGTTTGTTAATAATTGTAATGGCTATTAATATTCTAATAGAATTTGTTCTTGATATAGGTGAACATGTGTCAAAATAATTCATTTCTTCTTGTTGTTCAAAACATTTAACAACAATTTTTGCTTCGTATTTGTTAAGAGTTCCATTAGTTTTTATCTTTCATTTAAACATCCACTTATATCCAAATAGTTTACTTTCATATGGAATATCCACGAGTTTCTATGCATGATTATTTATAATGAATTCAATATCACTATTAACCATCTTCTTTCAATATGAAACTTCATGACATGAAATTGCTTTAAAGTATATTCGAGATTTATTTTTTAACATGTTAGAAAATCAAAACCAAATATTTTAGTTATTTTTTTAATTTACTCATTTTAGGCTCAATTTTATCATTTTTAGATTGATGATGAATACTTGAGCTAGCTTTAATAATTCTCCATGAATGATTTTCTTATGCTTCCTTAAATGAAACACATTTTTAAAAATGTAGCATTTCTTGATTTCATTATAGTACTAGGATAAATGCTCTTAATATTTGACTTGTGTATAAGAAATTGATATGTGTTGTGTTGTTATTATAAGCATATCCAATAAAAACACAATTCATAATTTCAGGTTTTATATTGACCTTTTTGGGATCAAGTACTGTCGTTTTTGCAAAACATTCCCACATTTTAAGATGTTTATAAAAAGGTTTTTTACAATTTCATAATTTATATGGTGTATTTTTTAATTTTTTATGAGATACTTTGTTAAGTATATAATTAATAGTAAATCCAAAATATTATGTATAAAATCATTTGTAACTGTTCAATTTTTTGCTATATAAACTAAAAAACAATCTTGTGTTTTTTCTATGTGGGAAAGAGGATTTTGGGTTTTACAAAAACATATTAACCATGAGTTTTTTTAAATTAAGTTTTTATTTACCTTTAATTTATTCTAATTATGTTAATGTTTCATGTTAAAGAATTTTTGTTAGAAAATAATTCTCAATAAAATTTTAGCACTAAAAGTAAGTGAAATCCATTTTTAATTTAGCTTAAAATATACATATCAACCATGGTTTAAAACAAATTCTTTAATAGTAATTATCTTTCAATTTATGCCCGTGTTTACTAATATGATGCGTGTTAGTATTGAATCTTGTTATGTAAGTAAGTGTTTTGCTTTTGTTCCTATAAAGGACCAATCTCTTATAGTTAATTACATGCAAATATGGATCATATACATGGGCTCGGACAAGTAGCTTGAGCTCATGCTCCCTGCATGGGCATATGGATGCCTAATGTATAAGCAAGATTCCTGAACCCATTAGAGGTGAAAGTGGGTCTAGGCTTGCTGTCTAAACTCAAAAACATTGGGCTCGGGTGTTGGGCGTCCGCTCATACAAGGTGTATGCCCAGCGCCCTCGTGGGCTCGGGTTGTCACGCCCGAGTCCAACGTGTTTGAGTCTAAGCAGCGTGCCCAGATCTATTTTCACCTCTAATGGGCATGGGAACCTTACCCAAACCCAATACTTGCCATATAATTTATTTTGGACCTTATGTGGGTTTTTTAAAATTTTATATTGATCCAATATGTATTATTTTAAGTAGAATATAACTCAAAATATCACAATGATGAAATTACACTTCAGCCTCTCCTCTTTGTAAAATGACAAAATTCACGAGCTATAAATACACCATGAATACTTCAAGTCAAATGTTCACAATCTTTTCATTCTCAACATTTAGAGTCTATCTCTTTAAAATATCATTACACTTTATCTCTCTACAAAGTTAGAGAGTCTCCACGTCCATCAAAGCGAATCTTTTACAAGTATCAGTTACATGTCACCTAGCTTATTAAGCACCACATGTTATTACTATAGTTACCGGTCACTTGTCTTATCAGACATTGTATGCTGCCACTTACTAATCCTTAGGCTTTTCATATCAATTCATCAAATACCTTAATTATGAAAAACCAATCATATTACTTGAATTAAAAAATCAATCAATTATCAAAAATATTATCCTGTGATTTGTAAATTATGAATTCAACAATTGATACTTGAAAAAAGAAAACATTATTAATGAACCTTTTGTTTGAAATCAGACAGATTCAATTTGTTAAGATATCATTGTTTTATAACTGAATCATTGAACAAGATTCAGAAAGCGAATATTGAAATTACAAGGACATAAAGCAAAAGAGTAATAACAATAATAATAAAAGTAAAATATATCTAACTCATCTCTATAAAAATTCATAATATTCCATCTATGCAAATGATTTTAAAACTTTCCAACATTATCCTTGTAGTATTAGAAAAGTTTCAATTTTATGTCTACTAAATTTTTTATTGATTTTATGGCTAAGTTCATCTCCTATTGTATTTGAGCATTTATAATAAATTACTTTCTTACAACCTCTCATACAATTTTGAACTTTGGATAACAATGTGAGAGCATTCTCCATACTAATTATATTAAATCCTCAAGAATATTTAATTTTTAAGAATCAAATAACCTAAAAATTTAGTAAAAAGCCCGCTTCTTAAATTTTATTTCCTGAAAAAAATATAATATGCACACAAAGAATCTGAAACAAGAGAAAAATAAGAAAAAGAACATATAAAAATGTACTACCAGGCATTACATAGGAACTTGTGGAAAACTACAGGGGCAACATTAAAAAATTGCAAACTATAAGGATATAAGTGAACATTAGAATATACGGAGGGGTGAAGTTGACCAAAATAAAACACAGAAAACCAAAGAGGCAGCAGAGTTGCAACGTGGCAGGTTAGGGTTTTTTCTGAGGACCTAAAAATCAGCGGTTGGCAGTCAAAGCCCATAAATGTAATTAAATTAAAGAAATCACCCTAAACTTTCAAAAAATATAAATAAATTCCCCTAAACTTCACTTCCTTATTCCCGGCTAAACTCTGTCCGTCTCCGTCTCCGTTTCTGTCCATCGTCTCCCTTTGTTTTTGTTTTTCTAATAATAATCTTTTTTCCTTATCAACGTTGTCTGTTCCTCATTTGTCCTCAAGAGAAAGAGAGAGGTTCTGGTAGCATGAGGAAGAAACTCGACACCCGTTTCCCTGCCGTAAGCTATTCCTTTCTCTTTCTGTTTTTTTTTTCATGTTTTTTGAACAAAAAATCGTGGGTTGTCTCTTTTCTTTCCCTATTGGCTCTATCGATTTTTAGCAATATTTTTTCATGGTAATGATTCTGCTACTGGGGTTAGTTTTTCGTTAATACTAACATGGGATTAGTGAATTATTGGTATTTAAGGCACTGTCTAATCCGTATTGAGTCTCAGAATCTGTTTTTGTCCTTGATATTGCATGCCCATTTCTTTATTTATGCACTTTTGCTTGCTGCTGAATTTGGTGGCCCATCTGGGGCAGTTTGTTGGTTTGCTTATGTTTTTATGTATTAACGTAGCAGAAATGGCAAAACATAAGCGGACCAACTCTTGTTTCTCGTACCAATTGGATTATGTTTAATCAATTGCTGGTGTGTAGGGCACGTTGTAATGCGTATTGACTCTTTATAGCTTGCCCTTTACCTCTGTTTTACATGTCCTTTTGCGTGCTGCTGAATTTGTTTGGTGGCTAATTTGTTTCATTACTTTCTTGTTCCCATCTGGGGCACTTTGCTGGATTGGTTTTGTTTTCGTGACGTTTTCGGGCTCTATTTTATATATTTACTATTGAGATTTTTTTTTCACGTGCTACATTGTTTTCTAGGGTTTCTAAATTGTGAGACAGATAGAAAATCTTGTTTGCCGTCGGTGAGACTTTGCGGTGATAGGAATCAGATCAGCTTTTCTTACAAGTGGTCTTTACCTTATGTTTTACTACCTCTTAAGTTGGTTTTGTTCCATGCACGTAATGTATGATAGAATTCATTCTGTGAACTTAGCCATTTTTATTATCATATATCGAGAGTTTAGTCTTTAAACCCAACTAATTGCAAGTGCGTGGAGAATTGTGCGGGAATAGAATCCGAACAACATAGCTGCAAAAAATTGTTTCTTACAAGCGCTGTAAGCACACACAGACACAAAAATTAACGAGTTTTTAGTCTTACACTGCTATTCGACATTCGATTTGTTTTGTACTGAATGGTTGACATGAAGTTATCTTCTGCTTCCCTCGTTTCTCACCTTTCCTTGGTTTTTCGATCCCAAAAGAGCAGAGAACTGTTCTCAACCATAAATTCTAAATAGGAATTGGTAGTTTTGTCCCAAGAGCAAATCCCCTTCTCTCTGCCCCCTTAAGACCCTGCTTCCAATGCCATCAGTTTCTCCTTTCTAAAAAACCTGTTCCAAAGGCTCCGGCCTCTGAACATTGTAAGAAGAGGTATTGCCACTTTGAAAGCACTTGTACCATGTAGAGGACTCTTAACTTTTGGTTTGCATCCATACTCAATTCGAGGGTAATATAGTGGTTCAACCTTTTAATGGGCCTATTAAAAGATATCACTTGAATTCTTGAATATATATATTTTTTCTAGGTTATCTAGTGATTTTTTTTTTGTTATGTTTATTTTTCTACCATCTGATTAGTTACTTTATCTTGGTATTATCTCATAGGCTCGGATTAAGAAGATTATGCAAACCGATGAGGATGTCGGAAAGATTGCCATGGTTGTGCCCCTTCTTGTTTGTAAGTGAATAAATATGGAGTCATGCTTATGAAATGGTGGAAATATGCTCCCTATCTAGTTTCTCTCACATCACATTTCTTACTTGCTCTTCATAAAGTCATGCTTATGCCGATGCCATGAATGGTCCCCCTCCCCGCGCTTTCTATTTCATGGGCTACATTTATTTTCTTCAACTTGTTTTTCTTTATGTCAGTTCTGTTTCATTCATATTACTAATTAGATTTGTAATGAAATGTGCAGCTAAAGCTTTGGAACTATTTTTGCAAGATCTATGTGACCGAACTTACGAGATCACTCTGAAAAGGGGAGCCAAGACCTTGAATTCATTGCATTTGTAAGTGAGATCTTTCTCTTGTCTTTGGGTACAAATCTACCTGTGGGTCCCAAGCTGGCGACCGTAGCTTATTTTGAGCGAGTGAGAGAGAGAGAGAGAGAAGAGAGAATGAAGTTTGTGTTTTCTTCACCTTCCAGCTTCAGGGAATGAAGGTGGTCTGACTTTTTCTATGAAATTTACAGGAAACAGTGTGTACAGACTTTCAATGTATTTGATTTTCTGAGGGAAATTGTGAGCAAGGTTCCAGATTTAGGTGGTCCTGATGCTGCCTTTGATGAACATGGCATTGGCAAAAGAAGGTTTGGAATGTCTAGTCTTGTGTCTTATTGTAGTTTTGGACATTTAGAGTGTTTGGTGACTACTGGCCTTCTTAATGCTTCACCTTCAGGAAAGTTGCTGATGATGAAGACAATGACAGTGACGAGGAGTGCAATAGAAGCACAACAGTAAGTTTTTGTGCCTTTCGCCTTGATTATCTTCCATATATCATTGGATGTCATGTTATCTTGTAGATTGTGTAGAAACCATCTATGATCAATGTCTACTACAAAAATGCTCTTAGTTTTAAATGGTGTTATTTTTCCTGTAACAAGTTAATTGTATCACCAGTTGCAGATTTTTTTTATGTTTTCGAACAATATGACCTGGAACTCAACCGACAATTCCTTTGACAGCATGAGACTACCCAGACAAGTAGCAGTGGCAGAGGAAGAGGTAGGGGCAGAGGTCGAGGCCGTGGCCGTGGGACGAGAGCCATGGAGAGGGAGAGAGCTGCACAGGATGGGAAGTTGGAAGATGAACCAGACATTGTTCATCATAATGACAAGCACAGTCCATACCTTGGAAGGCTAGACAAGGATTATGAGCCTGAAGATTTGAAGGATAATATTCCAGCTGTAAGAAATTTACAAACACCAGTCCATGACTTTGACCTGAATTTGGACTTGGATGGGAATGGAGAAACAAAACCAGTTCTAGCTTCTGTCCCTGCTAGTTCCTCAACAAAACCTGACACTGTTGTCCCTGCAAGCTCCTCAACAAAACCAATTCCTGAATTGAAGCACGAGGAAGTACCTGGATGGTCTCTAGCAGACATTGAAAGGATGGATATCGATCCCATTCAACTTGCGAACTTAAATACAAGAATAGACGAGGAAGATTATGATGAAGAAGACTGAAGTTACTAGCAAGTGTTTGTGTTCTGCTGTATATGCTTTTTCACATCCTATAAGCAATGGTAGCCAACAGCTAGAATTTAAGATTACACAGTAGCTTCCCTATACATACATAGAGATCAGTTTGTTTAACCATTCCCATGTTTGAGATGGAGCTCATTAGCCTTGTGTTCTGCTGTATATGATTTTTTTTTTTATGATTTCGATAGGAAGATATAAAAACAGTAAAAAAAACCTCAACCCAGATGATTTTATGGATGGTTTCAACAAAATGTGCTCTTATTTTCTTTTCTTTTAATCCTTTTGTTGGTGGGGAGGAATTAAATTGAGGAGGGGGGGTGAACAAAATATGGACCTATTGTCGTCTCAATGAAGGAAGCAGGCACTCGTAAACCCGCTCCATGCGAGATAACACCATGAGCTTATAGTCAGTTTGAAGGCGGGGCTTCCCCAGATCAATAATATCCTGTCTCAACCTGTTCAAAACATATTTCCAATTAGCTTAAGACCAAACTCATA
>Ga0325410_1002778_pt1 | contig 19647 bp, 9 predicted proteins | sample PopdelMetagenome_16_FD_206182 | JGI IMG/M metagenome (GOLD analysis project Ga0325410, IMG submission 206182) | Populus deltoides microbial communities from Bellville, Georgia, United States - Xylem-PdIQD-R3 | ecosystem: Host-associated > Plants > Phyllosphere > Stem > Wood/Secondary xylem... | reverse complement strand
GTATTATCGTATAGATCTTACATTATATACATATATATATTGTCTATTATATATGTATTTTTTTTTTTAAGAGCTATGAGATTTGAACTCACATAAGAATGATTAAAAGTCACATGCTTTACCATTAAGCTAAGCTCTCTTAAATACGACTATAATAATAAATTAATTATAATTTTCATTTTATTTTATTCTAGTTATTGTATTAATTTTTTTTTTTAGTTAATACTTATTTATATTTATTATTATAAATGTATATAGCTTTACTGTTTAATAGTTATTACAATAGCTCCTACCATAGCTAATAAAAGAATTATAGATGTTAATATTAATCATATAGGGTATGCAGTATATATAATATTACCAATACTTGTTATATGATTTACCTCTGATAAAAACCCATCTCATATTTGTGAACTAACAAACAATAAGTCATTGTTATTTAAAGTAAATATATTATTTAGTGCGTAAGTTATGTTATTACTATCGTTACTAAGTAATGTATGTGCATTTACATTATTAGCATCCATATTATTAATAACAAAGCTATATTCATTAGCAGAAGAATTACTAGGTAATAATTTATGTAGCATTAAGTTAAAGATAATACCTATCATAATAGCCAAAGGAACACCATTGTTGTTATCTGTTACAAGTTCACTGATTCTTACATTGATTAACATAAGTATAAATAAAAATAATATTGAAACCGCTCCTACGTATACTAATAAGTAAGATAATCCTATAAAGTTTATACCTAGCATCATCAGGTACCCAGCTATATTAAAAAATAATCCTATCAAAAACAACACAGATACGATAGGGTTTTTGCTTGTAATAACAAGTAGACCACATATAACAGAAGCGAATGAAATTATATTCAAAAAATTATAACTTAAACCATTAGTAAATGTTTCATTTAACATAATTAAATTTGTCATATATTTATATTTACAGATTTATCTCAAATAATAATAGTAGTACTATCTATTAATAAATACATATAAACGAAAAATGGTAAATACAATTATAGCATAACACTTAAAAGAAAGAATTAATAAGAGCTGTGAGATTTGAACTCACATAAAAATGATTAAAAGTCACATGCTTTACCATTAAGCTAAGCTCTCTTTTGTTAATTTTTTTTTTATTGCTCGTGTAGTCATGATAAAAATTTCTCTAAATTAACTGATTCTATCACTATAGGCATTGAACTGTGCAGTATACCACATATTTCCGAACACTGCCCAAAGAATGATCCTTCTCTATTTATCATTACCGAGATTTGGTTAAGTCTTCCAGGATATGCATCACATTTTATTCCTAAAGAAGGACAAGCATAGGAATGAATAACGTCACCGGATGAGATTATAAATCTAACGTGTGTTAACTCTGGTAATATCACTCTGTTATCAACTTCTAACATTCTTAATGCTCCTTCTTCTAGGTCTGATTCAGGTACTAAATATGAGTCAAATTCCAGTTCTTCGTCATCATCGCTTATAAAGTCAGGGTATTGGTAGCTTCAGTATCATTGGTGTCCTTCTACGAACACAGTTAAAGATGGATCAGTAACTTCGTCCATAAGATATAACAGTTTAAATGATGGAAACGCTATAAGTATTAATATTAACGCAGGTGTAATAGTTCAGATTAATTCAATAAGTGTCCCGTGATTAAGATATTTATTACTTATAGGAGATTTGTTATAAACATAATTTCTTATTATAGAAACCATTATTCATGCTACACCAAATAGTATTATCACGAGGTAAAACATAATGTTATCGTGCAATTCTATAAGTGCTTCCATCTGAGGGCTAGCACTATCTTGAAAGTAAACACCTCAAGGTTGAGGTGCATCACATAAAACTGTAAATTTATTAAAAAGAGTCATAGGTAGATTAATTAACTTGTAATCTTAATATTCATAGTTTAGAAAAAAAGCATAGTTAAAAAATTTAAACTTTTTTTGAATAAAGACTAAGCTGATAAATTTCTCATAGTGTAAATAAAAATAGGTATAATAGTATTTAAGTACTATAAAAAAAAATTTTTTTTTATTATTATAATATTAATTTGTGTTAGTAACTTGTCTACTTTCTATACTTAAGGCGTTTTTACCTAATTCAAAAGCAAAACCTAAAGTTAGTACTAAGAAAAATATTAACATTATTATCAACCCAAATATACCGTTTACGTAAGCACTAACTACATAAGGGTATACCAGTAATATTTCTAAATCAAATAGTAAAAATAAAAGAGCAAATATGAAGAATGATATACTAAATTCACTTCTATTTTGACCTAAAAATGAATGAAATCCACATTCAAATGCACTATCTTTTTCCTCATAAGGATTATGAGGAGCTAATACTAAATTAAGTGATAATAGTATACCAGCTAATATAGGTACAAATATAAAAAAAAATGTCAAGCTTGTCATTATGATTTAAATATTATTAAACTTAGTATACTGACAATATTAAATCATTCAGTAGGCATGAAAATAAATAGTACAAGTAAAAAGGTTAATATAGAGATAGTTACGCTCAATCCACTATTAATTTTTATATCTCTTGTGTTAAATTCAATTCTATTATTGTTACTTTTACTTTCAGAGTTAATTTCATTGTAATTATTAATTTCTGATATATAAGCTGTAAGTTTGATGTTATTGTATGCTGGATTAGTTGCATAATTGTCTTTATAAAAGAATACTTGTTTTATCAGATTCAAGTAGTATCCTGCACCAATAACACTAGTTATAATAGCAACTAAAGACATAAATACATATCCATTATCTAAGGCTGAACTTAATATCATCTGTTTACCAAAAAATCCCACTATAGGAGGTATTCCTACAAATGAAAAAATAGTAATGGCTAAACTTATAGCTAAATATGAGTTTATATAAAAATATCCTTTTATTTGACTTATTAACTGTACAGGTGAGTTATTTTTCTCAAGAAGATTAGATGTATCTTCCGATCCTTGTGCCTCAACATAAAGATAAAAGCTGAATCCTATAGTTACAAGTATTATAAAAGCATTTAGGTTAGAAATACTATATTGTACTATATAAAATATATAGGCTTGTATAGATTCAGTACTGTTTATAGCTAGTGCTAACAATATGAACCCTACATGGCTTATAGTACTATAAGCAAATAATCTTTTAATTCTGAATTGTGTCAATCCTAATAGTGAACCCACTATTAAAGATAACAAACTGCTTAATAAAAATATATTTTTTCAGTTAAAATCAAAGAAGTTGTATTCTGTGTAGTACACTAGTTCTAGTAAAAATGCAAAAATAGAAATTTTTGCAATAATTGCTACATAAGTTGTAACTATCGTAGGTATACCGTCATAAACATCAGGAGATCAGAAGTGGAACGGTGCGGCACTTACTTTAAATAAAAATCCCACACACATAATTATAAGAGACACATGAAAATAATATGGTTCATATAAGTAATCAATTGTAGATGTATCTCTTATTTCGCTAATACTTGTTATTACGTATATATTTTCTAAATTAGTAGTACCAGAGTTAGCATATAATAATGCAGACCCCAGTAATATGAAACATGAGGATAACCCTCCGAGTAAGAAATAAGTTAAACCACTAGCAGTTGATGATTCTGAGTCTCTATACAGGGTAGATAATATATATAATCCATAACTTTGTAATTCAATGCTTAAAAAGATTGATATTAAATCACTTGTACTAATTAAAAATAAAGCTCCAGAGATGATAAATACAATAATCAATGGATATTCAATTATACGAAATTGTTCTCCCGTTTTGTTAGATATAGTGGTTTTGTTGTACACTAGTTTTTTTTTTAATAAATCGTATATTGAAGAATTTTCTTTAATAAATACTTTTCTAGGAAAGAATGCAGTTAATATTAATATGACTGCACTAATTAATAATATAAATATACTAAACGTTTGGGTAAATGTGCTCACGTTGAAGAGCCCTCCGAAAATGCTTATTCCCTTACTTAATGGAGCAAGGTATAAATTATTATATGTTATATAACTTACAAATAGAATACTTTTAATAACTATTCTAGAAAATAAAATAGATTTATCACGTCTTATAGATACGGCATTAGAAATCAATAAGAAAATTAATAAGAAAATTAACATTAATGAAATTAGGGTTATCTCTATTATTTATTATTATATACACATTCTTTTTAAGAGCTATGAGATTTTTACTGAGATAAGAGTGATTAAAAGTAACATGTTTTACCTTTAAGATAAGCTCTCCTTAATATGATGTTATTTTATATATTATTACATTGTATTATGTGATAATAAAACGTTATATATTTATAACACTTTATTTCTTTTGCTTATCAGTTTATAAGTGTTTTTTTGTTTATTTAACATATAAAAGCGATTTAGGTTTTACAACCTTTATATAACATATAAAAAAAAATTAACTTTTTAGGGTATATTGCTCAATAAACAAAATAACCAAAATAATCTATAACTATTTTAGACTATATGATATAAGAATAATAAATTATTACCTTAAATAAAAATAGGCAAAAAAGTAAAAATATATTAAATAATAATAGGGAGGAGAAATTATAATAAAGGAAGAAAAACATGTATCTCTAATTAGTTGATAGTTGATAGTTTATTACTCAACAATAGCTATAATTTTATAGAATAATACTAGAGTATATCAATGAAGAAACAGAATAATGTAAACCATCTAAAATAGGAGCAGGATATACACCTAAAATTACTGTTAACAATACTAATGTTAGTAATATAGATAGTTCTCGTTTATTTATATCAGGTATGTTAAATTTAAAAAATTTAGATAATGATCCTGCGAAAGCTATTCTATTAAACATGTAGATTGTGTATGCTGCACTAAATACTATAGAAGAACTAGCAAATACTCCTAGTAAAGGAAATCTTTCAAAAGTACCATATAGACTCATAAATTCCCCTATGAAGTTAAGAGATAATGGTGTACCAGCGTTACCTAAACAGAGTATAAAGAATAATATGGAGAAAAGAGGCATTATTTGTGTAATACCTCTGTAGAAAGTTATTAATCTAGTTGATGATCTATCATATAACACACCACCTGCGCATATGAATAATCCAGATGAAACAAATCCATGAGCTAGACCAAGTACAATTCCACCTTCTATTCCTTGAATTGAGTTACTAAATACACCTAATAAATATACTGCTGCATGTGATACTGAACTATAAGCAATTAGTTCTTTAACATCTATAGTTCTTAAAGTACTAAAGCTAGCATATATAATCGTAATAACTCCTATTACATATATTACGCTTGTAAAGTAGAAGTAAGCTTTAGGTAATAATGGCAATATTAGTCTAAGTATTCCATATAAACTAAGCTTCAATACTATACCTGCTAGTATTATACTACCTCCAAGAGGTGACTCAACGTGAGCTTTTAATAATCAAGTATTTAAGAATATTGTAGGAGTTTTAACAGCAAAAGCTATGAAAATACCGTAGAATAAAAATAGTTGAGTTATAAAATTAAAATTTGTTTTGTACAAGGCATCAAAATCTGTAGTTCCCATTATAGATGACATAGTTAATATAGATAATAACAAGAATAAAGACCCTAGTAATGTGTATAAGAAAAGATAGAAACTAGCTCTAACTCTATTACTAGATCCAAATAAACCTATTAATATAAATAAAGGTGGTAATATACTTTCAAAAAAAATATAGAATAATAATATGTCTAATACTAGGAAAACTGCAAGTAATAATGTTTCTAACAATAATATAATTATAACATAAGATTTTACATTTTCTGATATTGAGCTTCAGTTACTTAGTAATGCTATAGGCATTATAATTGTAGTTAATAATACAAAGTATATGCTTAGACCATCTACTCCTAAGTAGAAATCAAAACTACTTATTCTGTGGTATTCTTGCACAAACTGAAAATTATTATTACTAAAATTAAATAACATAAATACAACTAAAGATATAAATAAGTTAATAATTGAAGTAGATAGAGCAATTATTTTTATTTGTTTCAATTTAGACAAAGAACTCTCTATTATTCTGTGTCCACCACCAATATTCATTTCCTCTGAAGTAACAATAGTGGAAACTAAGAATATACCGATTAAAGGGGTTAACAATAAAAGAATAAGTAACATTGGATATTATATAAATAAGAATGTATTTTTCTCTATAAAACAATATAATAATATGTATTTTTAACATATTTGTGTTAAAGTTTTTCTTTTATATTAACAGCAAATTTATTATTGTTGTGACTTAAAAAACGTACTATCCCCACCCATTAATTTAAATATTATTTATAATATTAATTATTAATTTTATATAAATATACAATTATATGTTATGTATAATAGCCCAGTGCAAGTATCGCACTTACTTCTACCGATTACAAAACGGTTGCATTACTTTTATGCTAACCGGGCTTTATAACATAATTAGTAAGTTTATAATAATAAAAAAAAATTTTTTTTTTCACTTTTCTTTATTTACTGTATAGGTATAACTTGCACAAATAAAAGCAACAATAAAACAATTACAGAAAAACAATAAAACAATAATAAAACGATAAAAATATTTTATTATATTTTTTTATTATTATTATGTTTTTTCTATATTATTATTTATATAAAATTGCTACTTTATGTAATATGCATAATAATATTATTAGTTAGGATACATACACTTTTTTATTATATATATGTTTTTTTTTCACAATTCCCACCTAAGACTTGAACTTAGACCCAGATATTAGAAGTATCCTGCTCTACCATTAAGCTAGTAAGAATTTATAACAATAAATAGACAAATTAAACACAGATAAATCATAATTTTCCTATCTAATATAGTACACAAAATAACTTTATTATGTTATATTATATATTTTTATTATTTTTTCTTTATTTATTTATGTTCATTACTTTACTTATTATTTATTTCTTATTTTTTGTGTTTTTTTTTTTACTATTATTTTTTCTTTTTAACTTATTTTTTAATTTTTTCTTTATATATTTTATTACTTTTTTATTTATTATTTTTTATATATGTTTATTTTTGTTTATATTTGTTACTTTATTTTTTACTTTATTATTACTTAATTTGTTTTTTTTTTCTTATTTTTTATCTTTTTTTTAGAGACATGGAGGAATCGAACCCCTAATATTTGATTTGCAGTCAAAGTGTAAACCTTTTACAACATATCTCTGTAAAACAAAACTTATATCTATATTATATTTATATTTGTATTTATATTTAAATTTGTATTTATATTTATGTTTCTATTTATATTTAAATATAAAAATAGAATAAAAAGACGTGTGTAAGACTTGAACTTACAACAATCGTGTCCGTAGCACAATACTCTGCCATTGAGTTAACACGCCTGTTAATAATAAAAATTTTTAAATAAACTTATTTATTATTTTCTTAATTTATCCATCTACTTATTCATTCATTTATTTGTTTGTTTACTTATTTATTTATTTGTTTATTATTTTTATTTTTTATTTATTTATATAAAATCTTTACTTATTTGTTTCTTCATATTTTTGTTTTTTATATATTAATTTATATATTTATTTAATTACGTTTGAATATGTATAAACTAATAAATAGTTTTACTTTTTTTATTGTTTTTAATATTTTTATTGTTATTTTTTATTGTTTTTAACATTATTTATTATTATCTTTTATTGTTTTTAGTATTTTTTTATTATTATTTTCCTTTTCTTAATCTATTACGAAAAAAATAAAGTTATAAGCTATATAAAAAGTTAGTATTTAATAAGCCCTTAATATGAATCGAACATATATCAGAATATTAACAGTATTCCGCTCTACCGTTGAGCTATAAAGGCTATTATAATTAAATGTATTAATATATAATAAAGACCATAATACCTCCTTTTATATACATTAAAATTATGATACACTGTGGACATTTTTATATATGTATATATATATATTTTTTTTTTATATATGTATTTATTTTTTATATATTTTCTTATAAAAAAATAGAAAAAAGGAAGTTATATACTAGAAAAATAGGTACAAAAAAAAAATACTAATATAGCTAATAAGTGTAAGAGCGAAACGCACTAAATTACGGATAAACGGTAAATAAGAGGTTAAGTTTTTTATAAAATAAATCTAGTATGTAAATAAATAGCGAATGTAACATAAACAGGGAAAAATAAAAGAAGACAAAGAATAATAAAGAGTAAACAAATAAGCTTAAATAAAATAAAAGAAAAGACAAATAGTAATAAAGAACAAAAAAAAAATAAAATAAAGAAAAAATAAAGCCGAGTAAATAATAATTAATATTATATAATAGTGAAAAATGTAAAAGATTTATATATGATTAAATGTACATTCAATCGTCGAAAGGGTCAAAATAATTATAATCTGTTTGTACAACATGAGATGAATCTTAAAAAAAAGTATTGTGAATTATTAGATGGTAAATCATTACTATTAAAGCATTTTTCTAAAGTTGTACATTGATCGACTAATCATTTGCTTTCTTCAGTTACTTTCGAAATTTCATTATGAAAGTGAGAGCTACATTTATAATATAATTTTTTTTTGTACTCTACGTCAATTTCTTATGTCTTTTATATTAGAGCTCTTTGTCATCTCTACTGTAAATTTATGATCTTTAAGTGTGTTATCCTCCTCGCATAATGCTATATTTTTTTTTTATATATAAACCTCTACCATACCTTGTTTATTTTTTCTGCTTTTTCTAGTAGTCTAGTAACTACCTTTATATCTTTATCTGCTTTATATTCCAAGTATTATTTAATTCTTTTTCCAAGCTCTTCATATTTGCGATCTGTATGATTAAACCTTTTTTATCAGTACCTAACTTCATTAATTAGGTCGTCATTTTAATAAAGAAAAAAGTGTTATTGTTTACTACTGAATTAACGGTAACCGCTCTGTACTTAAACAATAGAATTGTAAAAAAAATTAAATATAATAAGGGTTTAATTCTATAATAATTAAAGATAAAACGTAGGTACCCTTTAAACGTAACAAACATGAATAACACTAGTCTCACCAGTGTTCCCACGACTGCCGGCACAAGGATTGGTATATACATATAAATAAAGCCAGAAATAGATTAATTAACGTGTAATCTTAGTATATGTAGTTGTCAAAAATAAATATGATTAAGTAACTTTATATGAATATAAACGTATATAATGATAGGAAGGAAAGGAATTGAACCTTCGACAGCCTTAACTATTGAGTTTACAGCTCAACCCATCATACCAACAAATGGAACCTTCCTTTTATATATATTTTTTTTTTCATTTTCTTTTTTATTATTTTTATATTATGGCAATTACCACCAATCACCGCCGGAGTATTTAGAAAACTTTTGTATAAAAAGGAGTTGGCATATAAGATAGATATCTAATAGTAAAAACAGGTTGTTTATTGTTATCATAATAAATATAATAATCTAGAGCTATAGTATTATTAGTACCAGGCGCAAGTTGATTGACAACTCCCTGCTCGCAGGTTGTACAGACTTTAGCAAAATCATGATGTGTAAAATCTAATAGTACAGCAAAGTCTGAATAAAGACTGAGGTGATAAATTTTAGATAATATAAGTAAAATAGAGATAATGGCCTGATAATATATAAAAAATTAATTTAACGGTTTACTTATTAGAAATATTCGAAAAATGTACATTTTTTTTTTGGTGTTTTTAATGTTTATTAGTCCCGTGCAATTTCCACTACACGAACCGTATTTCGACTTAACACCAATCAAAGTCACGCATACGAAGATTGTTTGAAAAAATATCTAATCCTAATCGTTTAGAGGGGCGATTTACAAAAAACCAAACTTATTGCACATACTCCTTTCAGCGCCTGACGAGTGGTTAGTACCTATCTGAGATTAAATCCACCGTGATATAGTGATTCACGATTACTAGTAATTCCTTTTTCATGCAGTCGAATTTCAGACTACAATCCATTTTATATTTTGCTTTAGAGGTTAGCTCATATTCGCATTTTTGCCTCTCTTTGTACAAATCTATGTGGCACGTCTATAGCCCACAATATTCAGGTCATGATGACTTGTCTTGGTCCCTGTTATCATAAGCCAATCTAGCGGCGAACTACTTCATTAATTATTTTCATCGTTTTAAATAAAATTTTAAATAAAACAAAAGAAAAATATATAAAAAAAAGTAAGGGTTTACGTTAATTTAATGGATCTAACCAAAATCTCACGACATTAACTGAAGACAGCCGTGCAACGCTTGTGTTTAATGATACATTTCTAAAGAAATGAGTCCAAAATATGTATATATTTTGTTTAATAAAACATTCAAATTGTGGTAAGGTTTTTCGAGGGTTATCGAATTAAATAACATACTTCACTACTGGTTTCAGAAACGGTCTAATGATTTCAGTTCCTGTGTTGCCACATTACTCTTGAGGTGGAATGCTTACACTTTCATTTATACACCAATTTAATTTAGTCTATAACACTCATAATTTTCTGCCTGGACTACTAGGGTATCTAATCCTATTCGCTCCCCAAGCCTTCGTCCCTTAACGTCAGTTTTTACATAGAGGGTTGCCTTCGCCATTACACATCCCATTAGTATCAAAAAATTTCATCTCTACACCAATGGTCCTAATATTTACCTCCCGTATAAAACTCTAGTAAATCTGTACCCTTTAGGGGCTGAAAATACTGTCTAGGTACCCTTTAAACCTAATAAAGATGAATAACACTAGTCTCACTTGTGTTGCCGCGACTGCTGGCACAAGAATTGGTCGAGACATATAAATAGAAGTTTGTCATAATCAATTATCTATTTAGAACTTTATTCGGCATAGCCGATTTGTATATAATGCTATTATATATACTTACATTCCCCCAAATTGCTGGTTCAGCCGTTAGGCCATTGACCAATATTCCTCACTGCTGTACTATACATATTGGGGTTTTTTCAGACCCAATGTGGCCAATTAACCTCTCAGTTATGGCTACAAGTTAAAGCTAGTTAAGCAATTACCTTAACTACTACTTACTTGGTAATATTGTAAATATCTCAAAGCGAAAAGTTTTTCTTTAATTAGTAACTAATACTGTAAAATGGTATTAATTTATCTTTATAAGGAATCATTTCCTTGCTTCAAGGTAATAAGAATATTTTTGTACTCACCTTTACACCACCTTACCTTATGTAAAAATATAGTTGTAATAACTATATAATTACTAAAAGTAATGTATGATTAGCATGTGTCAAGCCTTTGGACAGCGTTCAATCAGAGCCATCATCAAACTCAACTATAATTTATATATATTTTTTTTTTATTATTTTCAGTATATAACATATATTTATATATTTATATTTTTTAATTATTTACGGTATATGATATATATTTATATATTTATTTTTTTTTATCTTTTATAAGATATTATATTTTTGTATTTTTTATGATAATTACATATATTTTTTTTTTTATTTTTTATAAGATATTATATTTTTGTATTTTTTCTTATAATTATATATATATTTTTTATTTAATATTTTTATTATTTAATATTTTTTATAATTTAGTATTATTTTCTCTCATTAGTCCATCTCTTATATTTAGCTCACTGTTATTAATGAGGTAATCAACAGTGTTTGTATTATCTGATGAATTGCTACTAATTTTGTTTTTATATAAGATAATTACTGATTATTTATTAGAAAAAAACACTATATTTAGTATAATAGATAGTAGACCTTTAGCTAAAAAAAAATTTTTTTTCTTTTATAGAAATAATAAAGCTTAAACTAAAGAATAAATTAATTGCATAAGAAAAATGATATAACATACAGACATAACCATATTTATTAGCTTTGGCTATTTATATACTAATATTAAATATATGATATATATAAACTAATATTGTATATATTCAATATATATCTAAAATATTACCTAAGCTTCTTACAAGTTAAATAACAGATATAGTATGAAATTAAATAATAATTTTTTACACAATATTTTTTTTTATTACTTGTATAAAAAATACTATTATAATAAAATTTATTTTTTTATTGTTTTTCACGATATAAAGCTAATATGTATATAATATAAAAACTCCTAAAAATGTTTTTTATTATATATACTTTTTTTATAAAAAACGTATAAATTAATCTATAATAAACTTATATTACTAGGTATAATTTCAAAACTATATACTACACAAGGAATCAATACAATAAAGGCTATAATAATAGGTAAAAGTATAGTTCAAGAAAATGACATTAATTGATCAAAACGTATTCTAGGAAAAGAAGCTCTAACTCATATAAATACAAAAATCATAACACATGATTTTATACCTATAGTTAAACCTGACATCATTCCTTCTAATGAGGGACTATTAAACATCTCAGTTCCTTCGTATGATATACCATACTGTATAGGCATATAACCTGATAAATCAAATATAAATATATAATCCAATAAATACTGTATGCCGTTTATGATACTAAATATAATTGTATAGTCAAATAAATAACCACCCAAAAATAACATAGTGTTTACTATACATATAAGTACTATGCTTCCATACTCAGCTAAGAAGAAGAAAACAAATATAACTGCAGCATGTTCTGTCATAAATCCACTAACTAATTCTGATTCTGCTTCAGCAAGATCAAAAGGAGCCCTATTAGTTTCTGCCACAGAACCTATAAAGAATATAATAAATATAGGAAATAAGGGCATTATGAATCATATCGCTCTTTGAGCTTCTATGTTAACAGTTAAATTTAAACTACCTGTTAACAATACTACAAGTAGTATTGCTGAACTCAATATAAGTTCATAACTTATCAATTGTGCTGTACTTCTAAGTGAACCTAAAAAAGCATATTTAGAATTAGCAGATCAACCAGCTAACAGTATACCATAAGTAGATAATGAGGAAACAGCCAACATATATAATATACCTAAATTAAAATCTCATAAGGCTAACCCAGGACCGTAAGGTACAATGGCATAACCTAGTAGAGAAAATATTAATGTTATTACAGGACCAAGAAAGAATAATATTAAATTAGCTTGTGTAGGTGAAACATATTCCTTCAAAATAAGTTTAAGAGCATCTGCAAATGCTTGTAAAAGACCATAGTAACCTACTACATTAGGTCCTAATCTTCTTTGCATACTTGCCATTGTTTTTCTTTCAGCCACTGTAACAAAAGCAACTGTAAGTAATACAGGTACAGTTACTACTAAAACTTCAACAATTGATATAAGTGTGGGTGTATACAACATATCTATAAACTAATTGAGTAAAATTAAGTAATAATGCTAACTGTATTACAGTTAATTATAATTAAATAAATTTTAAACAAAAAACCAATTATTTCTCTAATAAGCTTATGATTACAAATGTAATCATAAAAAATATCCATTACTAAAAATATTTTTATCATTATATAAGTTTATAATATTATATTACAGCATTATATTATACTACATTATTATATTTTGTATAATATTATATTATTATTATATATATAGTTGTACAACATTATAATTATTATTTATTTTTACCTATCTTTTTTACTTAATATACTTTATATACTTTATCTAGTTTATTATAAATAAACTTCTATTCATATAAAAATAATCATAAATACATCGTTTATTATAATACAAAGTATATTAAGTTAATTATAGTTTAACATTATCTTTATTTAAATAATCGTAAATATGCTATTTTATAATGTACAGTAGATTAAATTAATCGTATATTAAATTAATTGTGGTTTAATATTATTTATAAAAAAAAGAATAAGTATAACTTATCATATGTTAAATGCAAAGCTAATAATAGTTTTAATAATAAAAGAGGAATACATAATTATATGTTAAAATATAAAGCAAAATTTATATAATAATACAAAACAATAACAATAAAGATATATATAAGTAATATATAAATATATATTTACAGTAAAAAAGGCTTGCCTACAAACCTTAATTTTTTTTTTCTATTATTTGTTTTAAGCCTATAGTGTTAATAACCTAACTAACATAAAGTACTTAATCAAGGTATACGGTTACTAAGTGAGGTATTTTATCAATAATCATAGCATGTGATAATACAACTAAAAACATAAATCCTAACCCTATTATATATATATGAAATAATATAATTAAATTAGTAAAACTACAGAGTATATAGAGATTATAAAAATATAAGTAATAAAAATTAATTTTTTCTTAATACACCTAATATAACTACTAATAATAGCCTATTTTTTGCTGTTAACATGTGTAAAGGATCTTGCTGCACGTTTAACATAATCTTTTTATATAGAAAGAAGTATAGGCTGATTTATTTTTAGCTAAAACATATAATTGTTTTAATAAGTGACATCCACCTCATACTATTTTAATTAGGTCGGAAACTTCCTTATCGCGTTTCTCAATGGTATATGCTTTCCCATAATCTTTGACAGTTTTAAAAAACTTTGAGTACAACTTTAAGGACTATGATTTTTTTGTGTAAGGCTCAGCTTCTACCTTATATGATATTCTAGTTATATGCAAGTAACTACCTTATGTATTAATAGTATACAGGGTAAAATAATATACTGTAAAAAAAAAATACGAAATACACTTTTATGTCTGTTGAAACTAACTTTAATACGTTATTTAATGGAGTATATAAAAATGGACATATTGATATGTAAAACACTAGTGATATAAAAATACAATTAATTATATTTCTAACTTTAGTACATAACCCCGTTAAAAACACTTTTTAGTAAAACCATAATTATTACACTAAATAGGATTATAAATAAATAATAATTATATAAGTATTTATAGCTTAAAATTATTATTAGAGGTAGTAATATAACGAACCCACTAAAAAAACTTATAGTTGAACTGTTTAACGTTTTTTTTTGTATTAATTATCATCTTTATATTAATTCTAATGTAAATCAAGCCCATCTTTAATGTAAGAACATGATAGAACTACAAAAACTTGAGCTTGTATAAATGCAATTCCTAATTCTAAACCAGAAAATGCTATTATAAAGGCTAAAGGAAATAGTCCTAAGAAGAAGAAAATTAATCCTGAAGTCATTATATTATAAGTAAAACCACTAAGAATATTTAAAAGCATATGCCCTGATAATATGTTAGCTGCTAATCTTAAACCAAGTGATACATTTCTAGCTAGATATGATATAAATTCTATTAATACTAGTAGCGGTAATAACGCTAATGGACAACCAGCAGGTACAAAAAGTGAAAAAAATTTTAACCCGTGTTTACTTAGACCTAGTATTGTTGCACCTAGAACGATAGTAAAACTTAACGAAAATGTTAAAACAAAATGACTAGTAGATGCAAAACTATATGGTACCATACCTACTAAATTGTTGAATAAAATAAACACAAATAACACATACATAAATGGAAAGTATATTTGTCCATTTTTTTCATTTATTTGTCCTACCACTATGCTGTGTACAGTTGCATAGATAGATTCTTGGGATATAGATCAACCGTTAGGTATAAGCTTGTTATTATTAGTGCTTAATATACTTACCATTGCTAATATATAGGCAGATATTGTTAAGTACAATGATATATTAGTTATAGATAGTGATATATTACCAAATACAGGTGCATGTATATTTAAAAGGTCTCTTATTTCAAATTGATCCAGTGGGCTTATAATATTAAAAAAAAAATTCATATTAGCGGTTTAATTATTACAAATATTAAAAAAAATACATTTTTTTCTTTTTTACTAATTTTTTACATATATTTATTTGTATTAGTGTTACGCTTAATATCGTAAGTACAATCTACTAAGGGTGGTTTCTTCTTAAAAAATAAATAACAACATTATGTTCAGTGAGCTTAAAATTTTTAAAGCTCAAGGATATACAATTATAAACAGATTTACCTTAAATAGGTAGAATTAAGGAAGGTTTTTATTGATCATAAAAGTAATGCACAACATGAATATACAAACAAAAAACCGTAATTGATAACTTTACCCATTAAAGATTCGTTAATTGGAAAATTGGTGTCGTTAATCAACATTCCAGATACTGTTTTAACTGCATCTAACATAATATAATTGGGTGTATTTATATAATTAATCTATATCACTTTACCACTCTATTCAAAAACATACTTAGATTGAAAAATAATAATTGCACCTATAAGTAAACATATATATAAAAGTTATGACAATTATATTAACGGTTACAATTTTGTGTGATTCTATAAGTTCTTTTATTTGATATATTACACTATCTTTAAAGTAAGAGCTACAAGGTTTAAATCGATTAGTAAAAAAAATTATTATTAAAAACTGATTTAAACAGTTTATAATATTAAAAAAGTAGTTCATATATAGAATTTAGTTTTTACAAATATAAGAAAATTCTTTTTCTTTGTGTAGAAAAAAAATATACAAAAATGATTTATGTGGATATACGTAAGCTAATTTTTGTTAATGCAAATATTACTAAAATAATATTTAATATTGGTTTGTTATTTAATATATGTAATTAATATATAGTTGTTTTATTTTCTGTTAAATACCAAGGTTTAAACCTGTAAGGCTAAAAGCCACAATACTAAAATAAATATCAGACTTTACTGTCTTGTGCATAGTATATCACACCACTATATTTAGTATTATATAAATCTATATCGTGTTTAAAAACAAAAAACTAAAAAATAAAAAAGAAAATCCTATAAATAAACAAGTATATATACATATATAAAGTAAATAATAAAAAAAAAAGATATTTACCTATAAGTATTTATTACTTATATAATAAACATTTATTAATATAAGTAACATTTTATTGTTTATCGGGTTATTATGGTTCGAACATAACAATTCCTCAACCCAAATGAGGCGCCTAACCAACCTGGCTCTAACCCGTATGTTTTTTTCAAAATACGTAATTAGTATTATTTTTATGTTTACATTTATTATGCTTACGTATGATATATATTACTAAAATTTACTTTAATTTACTTATAATGTATATTACTAATATTTATTTAAATATACTTATATATAACATATATTACTGAAATTTGTTTTAGTTTACTTATATATAATTAATTACATATAACTTTATATCTAATTTACTTAAATAAAGTGATCATTTTTGCGATTAATTTTTTTGTTATTTAATAAAAAAAATAACAGTTTATAGTTTTTATGTATTTAATATTTGCAGAGAATATCCGATTCGAACGGATGCGGTTTTTTAAACCAAATAAGTTTCAAGCTTACCGCTATAAACCACTCAGCCAATTCTCTTTTCATTATACCACTATCATTTGTTTATAGTGTCCAAATAGAAAAATAAAAACGAACAAAAAAGTATAATACAGATATTTTTTATTAGTGATTCCTCGATGACTTGAACATCGAACATACTCTTATCAAAAGTACACTTTACCTATTAAGTTAAGGAACCTAAATACTAATTTTTTTTATCTTATTTGTATTATAACATTTTTACTTGTTTACTTTTTTATTAAATATTATTTTTTCTTTTTATTAGTTTATTAATGTTTTTATGTTGCTTTTCTTTTTTAAATAATTATTATAGAAAAAAAATAGATAGCTTTTGTTTCAAGAGCACTCAGACTTGAACTGAGAATTTGAAGTTTGAAGCTTCCTATTTTGCCAATTAAACTATACTCTTTATTATTAAGTTGTGATGAATAAAAATCTAATCTTGTTATTACTCCTAATATCATATGATATCATATAATATAACATAATATGAGAAAATTTTCATGTAATATAACAGTGTAATACAATTAATATAACATATTATAATATAATGTAGTTTTATTATTGTTTTTTCATGAAAAAATATTATTTTTATAGATTATTTCTTATTTAATATAGTTAGTATATTTTATATTTTCAGTTATTTGTTTTAACTATAAATTAATTTATTATTTAATATAATATAGATTTTTTGTGGACTGTTTATGTATACTATTTATTATATATTATGTTATATATATTTTATGTCAATTATTTACGTCAGCTATTTATTCCACATTATGTGTACTATTAGTTTAACATCATGTATATATTATGTGTACTATTAGTTAAACATCATGTATATTTTATGTATACTATTTATCTTAACTACTTATTTATCATTATATTTGTTTTGTGTCTACTATTTACGTGAAGTATTTGACATTACACTTATTTTATGTAGACTGTTTATTTTATGTAAACTGTTTATTTTATGTGTACTGTTTATTTATTTCTTTATTAATAGCGTAATATAAATAATTAATTTATTAATTAAGTAATGTAATCCTCTAATTCGGAAAAGAGATGATTCGAACATCCAAGTGTATAAACACAATATTTAGCAAATATCTTGCCCTACCTATAGCGACTTTTCCATTATATATCTATTTTTTTACAAGTTATAATAATTCAATACATACGAGCTAGATCGGCTACGATCCGATATCTTTTTTCTCGACAAGAAAATACTTTACCAATTAAGTTACTAACTCTATTATTTTAATTTTATTTTTTATTTGTTCTTATGTGTAATATAATTTTTATATAAATTACAACTATAAAAAGAAAAACCTAGATACTTTTAACATAAATAGTAATATAGTAAATATATATAACGATTATACGGCCAATCGAACTCGAATCGATACACATCGTTTGGAAGACGAACGGTCTACCATTAACCTATAGCCGTTTATTATTATTATTTTTTTTTTTATTTGTTAAATATGTTTATATCTTTACTTTTTTTTTACTCTGATTATACATATATTCTTTCTTACTCATTTTTTGTAATATGAATATTATTAAAAACCTTCTTATAAATTAAACATGAAAAAAAATTTTGCTAGTATTACAAATGTAATATCATATTTACATTTGGTGATAATACAATATATTTGTATCTTATTTTTAATGAAATTAACATTTATGTTTTATTTTTGTTTACTATTCTTCTTCAAACATGTTAATGTGTTTACATATGATACGTAAAAATCCTGTTTACATACAATACAGAGAAATACTGTTTAATATATGAAGATTATGTGTATTATTACTATTACTGTTACTTTTACTTTTAGTTTTATTATTATTATCGCTGTTACTATTACTTTAATAATTAACATTATTGATATAATTTATCGGCAGTTAATAAATAACAAATAATGGACCTAATATATTTAAATGGTAAATACGTAAGTATGTAAATATTTCTTTTTTTTAATTATAATAAAATGACTTTATCATTTTTATTTATTTGTTTACCTGCTTATCTATTTTTTTTTATTAAATTTATTCTTTTATAATTTTTATGTTTAATTACATAGTGTTTTTGTTAATTGGAAACTATAAATAAACACTTTGTAGACCATGCCTCAATTAGTACCTTTTTTCTTTATTAATCAAGTAGTATTTGCATTTGCTATATTTGTAACACTTGTATTTATCTTCAGTAAATACGTTTTACCTAGATTTGTACGTTTATTTGCCACAC
>Ga0325410_1002775_pt1 | contig 19658 bp, 24 predicted proteins | sample PopdelMetagenome_16_FD_206182 | JGI IMG/M metagenome (GOLD analysis project Ga0325410, IMG submission 206182) | Populus deltoides microbial communities from Bellville, Georgia, United States - Xylem-PdIQD-R3 | ecosystem: Host-associated > Plants > Phyllosphere > Stem > Wood/Secondary xylem... | reverse complement strand
AAACACTAATGTCAATAAGATAATGTTATCTTCGACAGCATCTTTTCCCGTACAATTATTATGGCAAAAGCATAACCAAGATGAGGAACCAAAAACAATGAGCCCATGTCCCATGCTAGGAAAGCAGGATAACCTTTTTCCTTTGTCTCTTACCAAGCTTCTGTCCATATTCCAGAAGTTGTTCATCATGGTGGGACCCTAAATTACTAGCTTTCCAAGAACCTATGATCATGCGATGCTCATGACAGTGGGAAGGAAGGTTCAGTGATAATTTCCACTAGCTGGCCACCAAAACAAAGATTAGACGACAAACAAAGGAATTAATGCAATTCGCAAATCTCTTTTTTGTCCTAGTAATCAACACTCACCAAGATAAAATAGGTGCTCTATGCTTGGTAAAAAAGCAATCAAATAAATAAACTCAATAACTAGCAATCCCAATTTTAAACTTATACCACGTTAATATCCAGAGATATAAGTGACAGGAATAATAAAAACAGAAAGGATATGTTTTTTTGGTACTTGTTTTGAAAGGATGTAAATTGATTTTAAAATTATTTTAGAGAAAAATTTGTTTTTTATCTTTAATTTTATTCACCAACCAAATATATTTTTATAATTTTTTTATATCTCTTTACAAAACACTAACAAAATACAATTTAAGGATAAAATTTTAACTCAAAACATTGATTTGAAAGAAAAATGTGCTATTTAGTTTTTTTTATAAGACAACAGTGGATGATGTAGAATTTAAAAAATATCGTCATGGAACTATCTAGTAGGTGGTTCAGTGGTAAAAACTTGAGATTAAAAGGTTTGTTTTTCCTGTGATTGCTAATATGATGGTTATTGGAGGCTTATATGATCATTAATTTCAGGGTTCGTAGGATTAATCAAGGTACACGCAAACTGGCCTGAACACCCACTTTTAATATACATAAAAAAAAAGCACCGTCATGGAGCACATAACAATTGTTTAAATATATAGACTCACACACAAATTGCCTATACTAATAACAAAATTAGCTTATACTAATAATAAAATTGAACGTCTGCAATCATCAATTACTAAAGAAACAAAATCTAACCTATATATCTTGTAAGAAACCAATTGTGATAGTTATGAAATATAAATCAATTCATAACCTATTAGACGAGTTAATTTAAAATATTGTTTTAAGATTTTTTTAATAATTAAAAAAAAATCATTTAAAAAAGTATAAAAAATCACAACTTGTTTCATTCAAATTTTTGATATAATCAACATGTCGCAAATCAATCAACTCTCGATGGACTCAAAATAAAATCTAGCTGGACTCAAATTCCAAAAATAAATGACTGAATTAACTCACCAAAAACTACTATCAATTGGAAAAACAAATTTGGAAAATGTAGCATTAAACATTCTTATTATATACATAAATCAACAAAAAGAAAGAAAAGAAATGGGGATGTTAAGGTCAACAAAACAGCAGAAAGCTACAAATTCCAAAGGTGAAAACATCAAGAAAGAAAGAGATGATGAGAAGTGACACTTTTGAACAACAAAAATAAAGACAGATGGTGTATCACGCACCACGTGTATTTTAGGATAAACAACCCCCACTTCACTTCCCATTTTCACCCTTTTGCACACTCCACTCTAGACTCTACCAAGTCTCTTCTCTCCCACTACTGTGTCGGTTAGATCCATAACTCCTGTTCAGGTAACTTAAAGTTTTTATCTTTGACTAATTCCTGCTTTATTTTTATAGAAATCTGTCAGTTCTTGATGTTACTTGAATGTGATCTTGAAAATACATGTTTCTTTTTCTGGGTTTGGTCTGGTTTTTTTTTTTTTTTTAATGTTTTTGTGGGTTTATGGAATTGGTTCTTATTGATGATTGAGTTTAGGAAATGAAGTGAAGATGGAATCTTTTTAATCTCCTGTTTGATAAAGGGATTGAGACTTATTCAAGTGGAAAGAAAAATTATGCAAGAAAGGGACCCTTTTTTCTGCCAATTCTGCTATTGTGGATAGTTTATTATATATCTGGATCTGGGTTCTTTTTTTTTTATTTTGAGGGGATTTTATTGTATTTTTTTTAGATAATGAATTCACTGAATAATTAGCCTTCATTTTATTTATTTATTTTGTGTGTGTGTGTGGACAAATATGTAATTCATTGGCTTTTGATAGAGATCGACTTTCTCTGATAGTTGATTTTAGTTTTTTAAGTGTATGCTCGGATAGGCTTGAGAAATTGCTTCATTGCTTATTGTATGATGAGGTGGCTTTCATTTTCCTTGAAGGCGTTATTTACTGTGATTTGTTTTGTTACTAATCATGTGTACCTATTAATTTTCAAGGGCATGTTGAATTATGAGGTTATACTCTCGTTTTTTGTAGTGATGTATGATTTTTGTTGTTGTTCAACGTTAACATCTGAGGGAATTGTAACTAATAAATGCATGCTTCCTAACCTTTTGATTGTGTTGCATGGCATGGTGTGGAGCTATTTAGAAAGCTGGAAAGATTTTTTAGTAAACAATCACCATGAGCAAAATGATTAAATAGGGGGCTGTGTCCATAGACGTAGGGATTCTTATTGTTTTTTGGGTGAGAATACTTTCGTATAGTGGTTGAATACTTTATCAGATTGCTTAATAGTAAAAGGTTTATATTTGTTGTGGTGGTTTTGTCATTGTCAGGCGGTATGCTGTAGGGTAATAGTTATAGCTTGAGGCTTGTTGAGGACGAGAGGTGGGTTTTGTGTTCTGAGCCTTTGCAGAGTGAGGAGAGTAGAGAAGTGAAAAGGATGTCAAGCAGCAGAAATACCCACTGGTGTTACAGCTGCAGGCGGCCAGTTCGACTGCGAGGGCGAGATGCAGCTTGCCCCTACTGCAGTGGAGGATTTGTCCAAGAACTTGATGATATGCATCGCATCAACCCGTTGGATTTTTTTGGAATGGACGGTGATGATGATCATGACAATATGTTTGGGCTCATGGAAGCTTTCTCAGCCTTTATGAGGCAACGAAGGGCTGATAGAAGCCATAATAATGATATTAGATCTAGATCAGATTCAATTCCTGAACATAATCCAGGTTTTGGTCCTCTGTTGATCTTTGGTGGCCAAATTCCTTTTAGGTTGTCTGGAAATGGTGGGTTTGAAGCTCTCTTTTCTGGGTCTCCTGGTGTTGCCTTTGCAAGAGGTAATGCTGGCGATTATTTTGTAGGCCCTGGACTTGAAGAATTGTTTGAACAGCTTTCTGCTAATGATCGGCGAGGCCCTGCCCCAGCAAACAGGTCATCAATTGATGCGATGCCCACTATTAAGATCACACAAAGGCATCTTCGCACTGATTCACACTGTCCAGTTTGCAAAGATAAATTTGAGCTGGGGTCTGAAGCAAGGCAGATGCCATGTAATCATTTATATCACTCAGATTGCATAGTTCCATGGCTAGTCCAGCACAACTCGTGCCCTGTTTGTCGGCAGGAGCTACCACCGCAAGGATCAAGCAGTGGACACAGTTATCAAAGCTCAAGCTCTCGAAGCAGAAACAGTAATTATAGTGGAAGGGAGAACAGTAGGGAAGGAAGACGCAATCCATTATCTTATCTGTGGCCCTTCCGCGCATCCAATTCGAGTTCTAACCATGATGAGACTCCTGGAAGCAGCTCACCAACCATGCATGAAAACAACCACCAGATGGGGTATTCAGGATGGCCTTTTAACTAGGGATGTTAGTATGTTATAAACACGGTATGTTTCCATTTTCTTTATGATCATGGTACCTCCATTTATAGTTGACTTAATATCTTGGAGTGAGTGGTTTGAGACCTTGAAGTTACAAGTGTGGAGTCTGTTTGAAAGGTAATTCAGGACCTTTCCGTGTCTTTGTTGCAACTTTTACTGTAAATGACTTATCTTCGCATAATCACTTGTGCTTATAATACTATCTGTTTATAATTTTGGTTGTGCCTGATGGTGGTATTGAATCTCCTTAGGTGTTTGCACAGATGAACTTGTTCATTGTCATTTTTTTGGTTGCCCACCTCCCTTGTTTCATTAAAGTTGGCAATGGGAATGGAAGATTTTTTTCTTCTTCTAAATCTGGGTGGAATCATCCACCCAAAATAAAAGATGTTATCCATGAAAAATCTGGGTTGTACTGATTCTTGTTCTTTGAAGAAGGGGTAGAGAAAACTTGGAAATTTCAAGGGTTTTATAATGATGGACAAGCGTAAATTTCATGGTGGTGGTTTTTCACGTTTCACACTTTTTAAACATCTATAGAGACCCATCAATGGCAGATATTATTGTGGAAATTAATTCGAATCAAAAGGACAATATAAAGATGTAGTCAGGATGTGGTTTATTCACTCATCGTGCTTCCTGCCCGTTGAATCTGCTGCTTGAAAGGCTATATAGCCCTGTGGTTGTCTTTAATCCTCCCCGTTCTACTCTACTTCCTCAGATTCCACCGTTCCTTCTGCTGACCATCCCACTCCATTTTTAACAATTTTACACTGATTGGCAATCTATTTCAATTTAACAGCAACAGTATATCCCAAGAATTACGCTTTATATTCTGTCAGCTTCTGGTTGCTTTCAAGAATTCTGCTTCTTTATGGTAGCCAATTGTAACCTGGTTTTACTTTTTATCTTCCCAGCAATCAAGTTTCCAATTTTAAGGGGCTTGTCATGGGAAAACCAGGTCCTTGGATCCTTTTTTTCTAAAATATTAAATAATAATAAAATCACAAAAAATAGAAAATAATTTGAAATGATCATTAGCATCTATGAAAAAATCAGTTGAGAAATACCAAAATATTAATTATTTTAAAGGGTTTTTGATTAATGATAAGGATACGGGAAGAAAAATTTTGTTCAAAACAAAATAATTTAAGGATAGCATTGACTAAACTAATGGTGCATGTCTCAATGTATCACAACTCCAATAGTTCAAGAAAAAAAAATGCCATTAAACATGAACCTCTAGGGAGGATGACGGACAGCGGGAGGCCCTTTTCCAGCCCTAAAGGAGAAAAGAGATTCGTTACTGGAAATGACTTTCTGCATTTCCCGTTAATAGATGACTAGCTGCTGGGAGCGAAAGTAACTGGAGACCATGAAGTCACCTCACGGAGCCTGTTTCTAAAACTAATCGAGTAAATTTATTTTTTTTTTGTTGGTCTATGCCACAACTTTTACTGTTAATGACTATCTTTTTCCATGCGTGTTTGTATTTAAAAATATAATTGAACTACGCTTAGAAAAAAAAATTAATTTATTAATATCAAAAATATTATTATTTTTTTAAAAAAAATTAATACAAGTAGAGAACACTTAAAAAATAATTCTAACTTCCAAACAGGCCTTTAATTACTTGTGATTAATGAATAGTTCTAGGTTACAAAGTCGCATGATGGTGCATCAGTTTAGGTTACTTTCGCCAGAAGAGAATTTTCCTGGCCTGCAAGATTGTCCAGTGGCATTTGATTGGCTACACCAGCAGCAATTCTTGCACTTGATGCATCGTTACCAAACTATGGAACGCTTTCACAAGCAAACCACGCACCATAGATACATTAGTCTTTCTCACACAGAATTAAAAATGCAGAGAACATGAGACAGTTATTCAAATCTATAAGCTCAGATCACCAAATGTCAAGGGAAGTTTGAGTTGGGTGGGAGTTGGAATCAATCCAGCAGAATTAAACACTGTATGGCCAGAACAACTCAGTTTGTTAATTCCATGATGGCAGTAACGATATCACCATCCGCAGCCTTGAGAGCTTTCACAGCCTTTGATCTGGAAACCCCGGCTTGTGTCATCACCAACTCAATATCCTTGGGCTCCACACCAGTCTCGTCTACATCTTCATCATCTTGAGCCGTGGATGATGGCTCAGGCTGTGATGCGGACGTACTTGGATTAGGTGCCTTGAACTGCTCAGCAGCCTGGGTCTGTAGTTGGGAGCTCAAGTCCTCAATCTTTGCTTCCCCAAAGACAATGTATGTGTCTGAATTGGGGCTCTTGAAAACATCAGGTTTTGAGATAACAAACATGATCTGATAAGCAAAACCATAGTACACAATAATGCATTTCAAAGATTTATCAGAACCTAAGGTAGAAGAGGGGATTAATCAATAATGACAATATGATGAGAAGTAAAACGTTTACATTCTTGCTCTTTTTTACTGTAACTCGGCTGACACCTGGGAATGGCTTCATTCCAAGTTTCAGCATTGCCTTACGACTCTTCTTTTCACTTCTGCTCTGCTTACCCCGGCCGCCCACATCTCCTTTCCCTGCCAAAATCAATAACCCTGAGTCAGTAAACAAATCATACCCAACATCCAATATTAAAGTGTCATAAAGCATGGATTGCAGATACTCTTTGTCCTTGTTTTTCTCTGGTCACCATAATATATATCCAGCAACTTCGTATAGTTCAAAATGTTCAAAAACTTTGACAAGTGCAAATTTGCTTATAGTTCCAGAAGATGCATGGTCCACTTTATTAGATGGCTAGTTCAATGACGGTAAGCTTTTAAAATTTCATAACACGCTGCCATTACTACTAAAACTTGTTTCTAAGAATACTCCAATAAATCCAAGATGGTGTTGTTCTTTATATATGAGCTAACATATAACCCTCCGGTAAAACTCATTAAAATATATGCTGTGTCTGCAATACTTCCCAATAAAATCATGCGATAATGCCTCAAACATGGATGCTTAATGCAATTTATTTCACACCTAAGCCATGAATCTAAAATTATCACAGAGGAAAAAATGCCAGCCTCTGAATCAGACTAGCTCTAAGCTCTATATATTGCAGTAACTTTGATTCATCGCACAAGAAGTGAACATCCAGATTCATAATTTAACACTTCTCACCTTCATCATCCTTGTCATCATAATCATCGTCATCCTCATCAGATTCATCCTCATCGTCTTCGTCCTCAACTGTAGGCTCACCATGCTGCAAAAACACAATTCCTGAAGTTCAAACACAGTCCAAGAAAAAAAGTGCATCTGTATGAATCAGGTTCTTGTAAATTCCAAGTATCATCATCCACTTGAAAATCAAAATGCACTACACTTATTGATGCACGAAACAACCAAAAAGTATAGGTATGAACGAGAGATACAAAAGAAACTCTTAAACATTAAAAATCCTTTCCATGCATCCACAAAATTCCCAACCGACTTTCAAAGGATTCACTAAATCAAGCTATCTAATGATACTTCGAAAACTCATACTAGGTCATGCATGCTAATTTTAAAAGTTCAAATTCCAATCTTAAACAGCAGCAAACATAACAAAACCTCAGTTTCTCAAATCACATCAAAAAGTTTTGCAACTGGGTCATTTCCCTTCCGTTTATTCTCGCAAAAATCACTCCCAATCTTTTACTTTCAAAGTAAGAATTAACACAACTCAGTTCATTTCAAGAAACACAAAACACTAAACAGAGCAAAAGAAAATAAAACAGTAACAAGAGATAGATAGAGAGAAATGGGAAGTGATGAGATTACTTTGAGTTCTTGTTGTTCAAGATGAGCAGCTAGGAGTTCTTCTTGAGACTGAGCAGTCGTCATATTTTCTTTCTTCCTTTTTTTTTCCCCTTCTACTGTTGTTCGGACAAGAAATGGTTCTGTTCTTACAAACCCTAAACTAAACTAACCCAACCCAAACACCGACAACGACTGTTGAAACCCGTTTATATAATAGTACCAAACTCTTCGGGTCCTCGGACTAAGGTTCTGTTTTTTCAAACAAAAAAGCTTTTCTTTCTTTTTTTTTTAGTGTTTTTTTTTATTATTTTTTTCGGGAGGGAAATTGAACTCCAATGGGAAGTTAATGACTTGTTTATTTGGTGTTCTGTTTTTTTTAAAAAAAAAAAACAAATTTCTTCGGCATTGTATTAATTTTTATAGTTATAATTTTTTTAAAAAATAGGTTAAATTTTTTAAAAAAATTGTTGCTTTTTTAAGTAAGTTTTTTTTTAAAAAAATTTCAATAAAACTCATACAAAACTATAATATATATTACTTAACCTAACACTTTCAAATATATAGTTAAAATAAAATATAATTTCAACCACTACACTCCAACAAACTCTTACTTACCATTAAAATAAATATTATTTTTAATCATTTTTTAACATTAAAATTGAATTTAAATAGTTCAATATGGGCTACTAAAATCAAGTTAAAAACATTGATTTCTAACAATCATGTAGCAGGTTTACTATGTAAGGGGGTGTTTTTTTTAATTGAATTTTTTTTAATTTTTAATTTTATTTATTTCATGATCCCCAATTATATGTTTAGTATTAAAGTCTAGGGTATTTTTGTTTTAAAAAATATTAAAATATTTTTTAAAATTTGTAACATCAATATATTAAAATCATTAAAAAAAACACTAAAAAATATCAAATTAATAATTTTTTTAAAATAAAACATACTTTCAAAAAACAATCAAAAACAAAAATTACCGCAACTCACTCAAGAACGCATGCTTCCTTTCATCAAGAATTTAATGCTAGAACATCTCAACTAGAACACAAGAAAGTAAATAGGGCAATCAGAGGATCACTAGAGATTAAAAAAAAAAAAAGAGGATGTTTGATAACCTAGCTGAGGTAATTTTGGCTGCAAGGAGTCATTCCCGCAACAAAATAACATAAAAAAAAAACAGTAAATACAGGTTTACAATTCTTAAAATAAATTAAAAACTAACATATATAAATTAGAAAACCTGAAAATAAAAATTAAAAAAACAATAAAAGTCCCAAACAAAATAGGGAAAATAAAATTATTAAACATAATATTTAATTTCTTAAATTAAATTGAAAAAACTAAAAAATAACTAATTTTTTCTACATGATAAAAGTTACATGTTGTGCAATATATATATATATATATATATATATATATATATTCAAGGGTCCTTCCACCTGCCAGAAAATGCTGTTGGAAGAACCTTGCCAGGTTCTACAGCTTTCGCCAGATCCCTAGAGCTACGCCGTTACCTCTTTCCAGTCATTTACCTCGGAAACTTGGAATGGACTCGTGTTTGGCTGCTTCACCAACCACCGCCACCACCTCCTGACCATCCATTGTCGGCTTGTGACTATTAAGAACCTCTCTTGGTAGCAGTACCGGGAGTTCAGAACTCCTGTTGTCAGTGGCCCCACTACATTTTCTTGACCCCAGTCACCACCGCCATTGCCACCAGTACCCCCAGCTACTTTGTGCTGCACCTTTCTAAGAGTTATTGCCCCCACCCAGAATTCTCATCGTTAGTGCCTCCACCACGACTTCCATGACCAGAGTCACTACCATTGCCATTTCCACCTCCAGCAGCACCCCACCCCCTTAGTGCTGAATCTCTCTTCGAGCTAGTAGTACCCCGCCCAGAATTCCCACTATCAGTCCCACCATCAGTTCCATGGCCCCAACCACTATTATCACCACCACTAGCTCCACCACCCCAACCATTTCCACCACTGCTTGCACCAGCTCCCCAGCCACCAGGAAAAGCTTCCCTGCCAGGTGAGTTTTGGACTTTGGCTCCTGGGAAACTGCCCCAGCCTTCATCACCATCCTTGGTTCCTGAATCCCATCTGGGCTTATCATAACCAGAATCCCGCCTCTCATTGCCACTATTACTTCCCCCGCCATTGTTATATGAGCCACGACCACGTCCTCGTCCACTGTATGGTCTTGGTGCCCCACTCTGGTGACCATCTCGACTACCACCACTTCTATAATCAGTTCGACCTGTAAAAATGAAACATGGAAGAGCATTTAAGATTTTTACATTAACAGAAATTAGAAAGAAGACCAAAATCTTGTAGTAAGCTTATAGAGAAGACCAGCAAAATATGGATGACAGCCTAAAATTCTCATTAGATCTGAAATGGATCGGGCACCTCTAAAATCTGCCAAAACAGCTTGGAGACATGTTGTACACCCAGAAATCTTTAACCATCAAACAAACAAGTGTGTTTAGCAACATAAATGGTTTAGTCTGCGATATGTACCCCTATTTTCATCAAGATCTGGGTAACTCCACATGAAGGGGTAATCCTGGAGAATTCAAGTTCCACCAGGAGTGAAATTTAATGGACACAGAAATGCAAGGTTGGAAAGTGCACAAAGAATTTCATTAGATTTTCATACTAGAATTTAGTGTATCTAACTCCAAGTCTGGTATGCAGAGGTCATGTAAGAAATGAAAGAAAAACCCATGCAAGCACTGTTCAACCAAAGCCTTCAGCAAACTGAACAGGCTACAAAGTGATATCTTAGATGGTTTGCTTCAACATATTGTACGTCCACCTTGTTTTTAAATGCTTTACCTGTCCTGGAACCTGGACCAGAAGAACGATCTCTGTCAAAAGACTGCCCTCTCCGACCACCTTCATAGGTGGAACCACCCCAGGACGAGCCCCCAGTTGCAGGGCTTCGCATTGGGACCATAGCAGCAACTGACCTAATTGATGGTGCTGATTCATGCAAGGAATCATCTATATGCTTTTGAAAATATGCCACCAGCCGATCAATGTCCTCAAACATACGCTTTCGGAACTTGAATCCCTTGGGATATAGACCAACATACTCGTGATGGGGATTTGTACTCCTTATATAAGTGAGAATGAATGTGCCTGGGTGTTCATGACAAATGCCAAATGCATAAACTATCCTAGTAGGCTGTTGTGATTTCTCAATCCTAAGGAGCTCATCAACTTCTGCTTTGGTGCCACTTCTGAACTTGCGATAACTTAGCATTGCCTTTAGGTAGCTCACCAAGGGATCAACATAGCGGTCCATTACCTACATCCAAAAGAAGGTCAACACCTATCTAGCAATTTCACTTAGTAAAGAACAAGAGAACACATGCCTATTCCCTCGCCAAAAAATATACAACGAGCAACCACAAAACATCATGTTCCATTTTTTTTTCGATTGAGGCAATAATTACATGATCAACTACAAGCGAAACCTTTGGTTCAAGAAGCTGAAATAAAAGAAACCAACCTCATCCAAATCCTCAAATGTGTCCTCCCCAATTTTCAATGTCTTCCCAATACGAAGTACACTCGTGATATCTTTGTGTTCCTTCCCACCTTCAACTATGTCTTTGTGAGCATAAACTCCGTTGTAAACTTTAAGAGTTAGAGTTAAATACGACGGCCCACGAGAACTAGGACGAATAATACTTTCTCCAGGATCCTTGTCAGATAAGAACTGCAAGACAAATTATTTAAAGAAAAAAAAATACTTAGATCAAACACAATTAATTGTAGAAAACAGAAACAAGCCAATTTTAACGAAGAAAATAATTATCAAAAAACATAAAATCAAAACCCAAACTGCATTTTCAGAGTACAAAGTAAATCCAAAGCAAAATATAAGTAAAATCCAGCCTAGGCCCATTAATGAAGAGGATTCACACAACATGGTAGAGAAGAAATATAATGGAAATCATCTTTTTGGAATTCTAATTAAACCATATGAGAAAAGATAATCTTCACAATCCAATCGATCTACCAAACATTTGACTAACAGTATACAAGTATGAAGCATCAAGAAGATACCTCCATTGCTTCATCAGCCGTTATATTCTGGAAGCGTGGATGAACAATCATCCTAGGCTTGAAATGTTTCTTTGCAAGCTCCCTGTCTTTGCGAACCTTCTCCTGCTCACTCCTCAGACTGCTCTGGTCTTCATGATAATAGCGATCAAGGTTTCGGGCCTGCTGATATCGGTTATTTCTCATCTCACTGTCTTTGCAAACAAGGAACACTTGATATCTATTCTTCTGAATTGATTTTATCTTGCAAGTCAGTATATCATCTTCACGCAGCTTGTCGGACAACTCAGGAATATCCCTCCAATCATCAGCGTAGTCCTCCTTCGTAAGAATCCCAGTCAGACCAGATTCCAATGCACATATTGCCTTTCCACCTTGCACCCTGCGAACTGTAGCTTGTACAATTATCCCTTCAGCAAGGGTATCCTCGGTTTCACCTGAAATCATATAAAATTCCTCATCCTGGGTTGGTTCTTTATACTGTTTACGCCAATCTTGGAAACCTTGTATTAATTCCCTTCTTATATCCATGAAAGTCTCCTTCTTGTTTTCCCGCTTCTTGTCTTCGAGATACTTATCGAAAACAAATGTTTTCAATAAATTAGGCCGCTCTTTAACATGCTCTATTGCCATCTCTAGTGCATCATCATCATCATTTACATCACCACTGTCCTTTTCATAAATGACTTTTGCCAACTCCTGTGCGAGACCATAGGACTCTGGATGTATCCTTGTATCATCCAACACGTCAATGAACTGGCTGCTGCTAGCAGCAAGGCCACTCCTCCGGACACGCAAAAATCCAACAGCATTGACAAACACTTTTTTACCAAGACCATGAGCTGTCACAAAATCCTTGCGAGTGAAAATCGCTCCAGTTCTTACCAGAGACCTCTGCAAAGATGCTGCCTTTCTGGGTCCAAGCCCAGAAATGAATTGTAAAGGAGCAAATAACCATTCATGGCTTGTGGCCAAATTAATGTCTAAGCCCACCTGGTTTGTGGCATCTACCATGACTTGTTCAATCACCATGTATTTATCATCAGGAGTGAGAAAGTTCTCCAAAGGATTTAGTTTCCAAGATAGAATCTCCCTAGCTGGTCCACATAGCGTTGCAACCATAGCCAAGGGATTTTGTAGATAACGGCCAAGAGCAACAGCCCGTTTAACAATGCCTAACCACATAAGAGAAGACAGGGTTAACTGCATGCGTAATGGACTTGAAAGATCAAAAACACCAGCAAGACAATATATAATACCTGACTGCCCAGGTAGTTGATCAGAAGAAATCCGAGAATTTTCATAAAGACGAGGGAGAGACTCGTCCCCATACACAATACTCAGTTCATCCATCTCATGTCCAACATCTCTAGGATTTTCCTCCACCATTTTAAAAATAATCTGATAGTGGCAGGATAAAATAAAATAAGCACCAGTAGAGCAAACTAATGAGTAGCATGAATTACTATAAATGACAACTGCATATGCTCAAGCACAAAGGAACTCCTCGCAAAATCAAGTATAGGTCGGAGCATGGCAGAACCAGTGATAAGCTACAATTAAGCTTTGAAAATGTCAACAATGGAAAAAGTGATGAGAGAAGGATGAATAATGAACAAAAAGATCCTTCTTCAGGAACAAAAGAAACTAAGCAAAAATGGTACAGCAGTTTGCTAGAGAAACATCTCTAAAGGAATCTGTAGCATGACCCTATAAGGACCTAGAATTCCACTCTCATCAAACTCAAATAAACAGGACAAGTATGACAAGTGGAAAAAAATAGGCCAGCAACAATAGAGCTTCGCCAATAAAACAAGTAAAGAAAATACCCACAGCCTTGATAGCAGGAACTTCCTGCTGCCAAAAAAATTGCAGGCCTGAATGTTAGCGCATGCAAGGAGAGCTATTGTTAAGAAAAATAATGGATTAAGCATTTTTCTACCACCTTTAACAATATGTAGTAAGCTTGTTATCTTTTCTGCTAAGCTTATTTTCAAACAGGTTGCAGGCACTCCTCAAAAATGAGTTGCAATGTGTTTATTTTTACAAACAGAAATAAGGCCTTGTTAATTGTTATGGTTCAAGACTTCATATCTTTTGCTTTTTACAACATAGTTGTGCAGATCTTAGCTCCAACTCAAAGGCTTCAAAAAGAGAACATCCTTAGTGGTTATCCCATCTCAAGATCTATCAAGAAAACCCATCAATTAAATAGTGAATAGAAATATCCAAAAAGGTCTGTCTCAAACGTGTTCTGAAATTTCATTGAAGGCCCAGATGATCACATGCATTGATATATGCCTCATTCATGGCAGCACACTTCGAAATAGATCGCTGTGCTTGAATGAGTAGATACTGTGGAGAGATTTCTCGAGTGTAACAGCTGAATAAAATCTAGCAGTATCGAATAAAAAACAACTGTGTTTTTAAGCAATTAATGCTGCCTAACACCTGGTAGCATCTAACTCCGCTATGTTTAAGGCAGCAGAAGCCAGGAATTTTTGTTCATGTGTAAAAGACAGCCACTCAATTACTCTATACGGTAATATAAAAATATAATGAATAAGTTGAGTGCACCAACAAGTCACAGCATCTGACTCCAGATTTATTTGCAAAAAACACCAAGACTCATGAATAAGTTTGTAATTATTTACCTCGTAAATGTCATCCTTCAGTTTAGTACAAGACAAGTGCACAGCTCCAAGAACAACCACGTGTGGCTGGTGGTCTGTCATAAATTTCAGAACACGTTGCTGATCATTTTTCTTGCGTTGCTGATCACTAGCATGCTGAGATCGTAAGGTAAGGGACCCAGCATAAAGTACATCTAAAACCTCCCCAGATGAATCTAGCATCACAAAAGTAGTTGCTGGCTTTCCAGGACCCCAACAGCAAGCCATAACCCTAGGTGCAGCTTCATCATCCATGGAAATATCACTTTCTTTCCGTTGATATGGACCCACAGAGACTTTATTCCAAAAAACCTTCCCATATTCCCAAAGCAACCGGTTTTTAGCTCTACTTGTCAACAATGACCTAGCCTCTTTCTCCATTGAAGGCAACAAAAAAGCAAAGAGTGCATCCTTCAGTATCAAACTCCTTTGCTCATTCCACAGTTGAGCATATTTACTAACACCAATACTCAGGTAGCGACCGTTACAGTCATCAATCAATTGATCCATAACTTTTTGTGGAAGCTTAATAGTGACTTGAAGAAGTTTCTCCTCTTCAGCTTTCTGGATAAGGAGCCACTGTGCATCGTCAAACTTCTTGACTGGCTTTTCACGCAACCACTTGATACCTGCAAACTGATGGAAAGAATCTATAGCAGCTTTCCCATCTGATGTTGGACTCGTAGACACTACAGCCTTGTCCATAAAAATTAAACGGACATATCTCCTGACACAGGGCTCACAACTTATCTCAACTGCAGCCTGAAAGAATCCACAAAAAAAAATGGTTTGGAACTTGACCTCATGAACAAGCATATCATCCAGCAGAACTTTTTGTAGTTGCAAGTGTAGAAAATAAGAACATCAATCCATACCATGTGCCTAGCCCCTTTAAGAACTGTTTGGGGACTTTCAAACATTGCACATGTAAAATTTGAAGCCATCTCCTCTGGTGTTTCCTTGGCATCCTGCAACTCGTCCTCCTAGAATCAAATGAAACGATAAAGTTAATGCATCCATAAAAAACATCTATGATCACTAGCCTAGGCAAACTCACCATCTTTAATAAAGATAACTGCATTCCCAGTTGCTCGGCACTGTACCCAAATTTGCTTGCAACTTCCCATAGGCCAGCTTTACTACAGACACTGTATTGTGATCTTCGCATGGGCCTCTTGTATTGTCCTTCATCCACGACAACCTCACCAGGAGGAAAATGCAGGTTAAATTTTGCATCAACATCATCAACCTCTCTTTCCGATTCTGCAGTCTTGAGTGATTTAAGAATTGACTCAAACAGCTGCTGGTTTAAATTGAGTCTTGTTTCATCATATATCCGTCGAGATTCTTCTTCAAAGCGCTTATTGTAGTAAGCATTGAGGGCACTCTTTCGTTTCTGAAGAAGTAACCACTTCCTGTCCAAGTCCTGGATGGCCCAAAGCACCTAAAGGAACCATGTGCATGTTTAAAACATAGATTTCTACCATAGCTCTTGATGTCTGAGCTTCACTATGAGACAAATAAAGGTGACAATCTCATGATAAATTATTACCTTGTGCCACTTGAATGTGGGAATTCTACCAGTGTCATAAGGATTTTCATCATCTTCATGTTGCTCGGGATCTTTCAACAGGCTTAAACACTCTTCCTTCCGATACATAGCAATGAAGGGAATCTAAAATCCAGAATGGAACACCAATAGAATAAGGTGAAAATTGGAACAGAACACCAAAGTTCACTTATAAAAATAAAATATACTAACATCTAACTTCTGAATGTGATGTAATTCCAAAAATCGGGTGACATCATCCTTGTTTATAAGCAGTCCACTCTCCGCAAACAAAGGTAATGTTCCACTTGCAATCTGACTATAAATCCAGTTGCTCTCCTCCATTATGCTGAAATCATCCAATTGAGGAGGACCAGTGCTTCCCTCAGATACCTATAAGAAATGAATAGATTAAAAAAGCAAAGAACAGATGCCAACATGAAGACAACTGAGAGGGAAAAAAAACAGTAGTATATTCTCAAAAGTAGACAAATCACAAAACCTGCATTCTTTCTGGAATATCAGTCATCCGGATCTGATCATCTTTCTCAGTCATGTATTTTTCAGAAAGGACAGTTGGCTCAAATTCATCTTCCAGTCTCCTTTCTCTCCATTCACTAGATTCTAACCCTTGCCTGCGTATCTGTATGAGTTCATCAACATCACCAAATATTTCTTGAGCTTCTTGCAAGGCAGAGGATGAAACTCCAGATGCCTGCTGAGATTTCTTTTTCTTTAGCTTCTTGCGTCTACAAAATGAGCAAAATAATTAAGAGACACTTAAAAGATAACATAAACCACACACACTGCATGGGTGATAGAAACCATACCTCACTAGAGTTCCATCATCATCATCTTCATCCACAATAAAATCAGCCATCTCATCCTCGTCACCAATGTCCGCATCCTCTTCCACTTCTTCTTGCTCCTCCTCTTCAGGCATATCCTCAAGTGGAACCCCTGTGGTAGAGCATGATTACAATGACAAGCATTCAACATACAAAATACCAATAATTGGAAAAAAAACAAGTGCAAGATGTGCATGCCTTCATCATCACCAAATAAGCTGCGCTTCAGTTTCTCCTCAGCAGTTCGACCACCTTTACCACTTCCATCAAACTCGTCATCAGAAAGCCCATATCGGTCCTCATCTGAATCCCTCTGAGCTTTCTTCAAACGCTTAAATTTTTTGCTATCCTGACAAAAATTTTAAGCAAAGCCCACATAATTATAAGCCAAACTATTCACCCATACAAGCAGTGCAAGAATTAAGCTGCAGTGTTATTGGTGCCAAACATGACAAAGCTCACAACCTTTGGCCGATGGTGGTACACATTGTTGTCTCGCAGGAGCTCGTAGTCATCTTCATCGAGTACATCCTCAGCTTCTCTAAGGACATTGAAACAGCATCATGGACACCAATAACCCCATTTTTTTAAAATCACAATTTACAATAAAACAACCCATGACTCTTTTCTCCATCACTCACAGTCACAAATATTCCTATTCCATATATCAAAAGAAAAAAAAGATTATAATACCAAAAAACTAGAAAAACACAAAAAAGTAAAGAAAACCCAACCTTTTCTTCTTTTTCTTCTTCTTCTTGTGCCTCTCCTCGTCGCTATCTGCCCTATCCTCTTCTTCTTCCACCTCTTCTTCCTCCTCGACATCATCCACTATAAAATCATCCTTCTCATATTCATCCTGCCCTTCTTCTGCACAAAAACCACAAAACTAAATCACACACTCTTTACCGCAACTCATCACTTACATTCCAATGAAAACCCAAACCCACTATTTTTTCCTTTATCCTTGCCACAATTCATCACTTCCATTCCAAAAAAAACACAAACCCACTTTTTTTGCCTGAAAAAAAAAGTTAATTCCCCTCAAACTAAACACTTAGAGAAAAATAAAACCAATTACCCCAAAATTTAACTAAAACCAACTCGAATTAAACCTAAAAACTCCCAAAAAAAAAACAAAACTTTAAGCTAATGCAAACCATCCTCCTCGTCGTCGTCGTCTCGTCCAATTTTATCTCCATCAACAGGCTCTCTCTCATCTTCGTCTTCTAACTCCACCTCATCTACAAAAACCACAAACCAAATCACGAACAGCAAATGCGTTAGTGAGTTAACAAAATTGCAGCAGTTTTTAGGGTGAAAATAGCGATTTTCCTCACCTTCTTCGTCAGAAACCACGTTTTTTCCCATGCCGATTGATCTGATCGAAGAAAAATCGAAAATTATGGCAAACAGATAGCCAAAGGAAGAGAAAATTGAGAGATTTGGTAGTGATAACGAGGATTAAAGAGTGAAATTAGAAACGAAAGAGAGAAAAAACGCGAAAAAAGAAAACAGACATCCGTTGCTTGGGTTTTAGGTAGTAAACTTGTTGGGCTCTTTGTGGGCTAACCTTTTTTTTCAACTTCTGAGGTCTTTCCATTATTAAACATGATCTGGGGTTTACACAGCATACGCTCCGGGAAAGAGTTAAGTAATGTTTGTTTTTTTCGTGTTTTGAAAATATTTTTAAAAATTTTAATTTTTATTTATTTATTTTAAATTAATATTTTTATATTTTTAAATTATTTTAATATATTGATGTTAAAAATAATTTTTAAAAAATAAAAAAATATTATTTTAATATATTTTTAAATTAAAAATACTTTAAAAAATAATGGTAACTACATTTCTAAACATATACTCAAACAAAATTATTCCTCCAAGTTAACTTAAGTCTCAAAAGTAATTATATATATATATATATATATATATATATATATATATTATTTTTAAAAAAAATTAGTTGGATTTTGACTGATCATTGGTTAATTTACTAGATAAATCGGTTAAACTCCGAATTGAATTTTATTTTTTTTGCAGGTCACAGGTTTATTTGGCAGGGCAGGTTTAATACCAGTGGCTTGGGCTTAGGTCTTTCTTTTTAGATAATGGGCTTAGGCTTCGCTAAACCAGAGAGGCCCACGGACTAGCCCGATAAGAATAAACCACTGATTATGCTTATCATTCGAGGCAAGATAACACGAGATACGAAGATGTCGCAAGACAGGGGCACGGCTGTTGCTACGAAGAAGAAGGGGAAATGATTATGTTTTAAAATATTTTTTTATTTTAAAATATATTAAAATATATTATTTTATTTTTAAAAAATTATTTTTAATATAGCATAAAAAACAATTAAAAAAATCATCACAATTTTAATGTGTGGCATCAAAAAAGTATATTATTTTAATATATTTAGTTTTTCTGGATTTCCAGTTTATTTTATTTTATGGTTTATTCAATGGTCAACAAGGACAAACTAGTTACGTTGCTTGTAAGTATCGTATTATTCATAAATAATTAAATCTAAGAGTTTTTCAAAGTTTTTTATATCTTCTCTTTGAAGATTTTTGAAAAATAAATAAGTCGTATCAATACACTATACATCATGTGAAAAATCTATCCAGATATCATGGGTATTACTGTTATATAGCGTGTTTGGTTGCAGGTGTTTTTCAAATAACTTTTCGTGCTAAAATACATACAAATGATATTTTTTAATTTTTTAAAAATTATTTTTGATATCAGCACATCAAAACGATCCAAAACATACAAATCATATTAAATTTTAGCAAAAAAAAATTCAAATTTTTTAGGAACGCTGCCGCAGCCGCGTTCCCAAACGTGCTCAGACAATGAGATTTTAATATTTTATGATAAAAATATGTTTGATAAAAAAATAAAACAAAACAAAAAAATAAAATAAATTTATTTTTATTATGATTTTATATGGATAATTTTTTGTTATTTAAAAACAAGAGGT
>Ga0325410_1002774_pt1 | contig 19660 bp, 5 predicted proteins | sample PopdelMetagenome_16_FD_206182 | JGI IMG/M metagenome (GOLD analysis project Ga0325410, IMG submission 206182) | Populus deltoides microbial communities from Bellville, Georgia, United States - Xylem-PdIQD-R3 | ecosystem: Host-associated > Plants > Phyllosphere > Stem > Wood/Secondary xylem... | reverse complement strand
ACATTCCATTAAACCCTTTGTTTACTATCACAATTACAGTCACCCCCACCCTTCACAGAAGTTTCACTCTTTATCTTCATAAAAGTCTTAACCTATTTTTTTTTATCACAGAACAGAGAAACCAACAGAGCAATGGCTTCTGATTCATGGGCTTCTCGCTTCTCAACTTCTTCAAGAAGATATCAGACTCGATCTGGTTTGTTTAAAATCTTTCATTTCTTTTGTAATGTCCTTAGTGTAGTAAGAGATGGTGTCTGAAAGCTGCTTTTTTTTGGATTTTTTGTTGGTTTGTGGTGCTAGATCTGTATGATGAGACTGAAACAGAAGAGGATTTGAAAGCAGAGTATTTGTGTCCGTTTTGCGGCGAGGATTTTGATGTTGTTGGTCTCTTTTGCCACATCGATGAAGAGCATCCTGCTGAAGCCAAGAATGGGGTATCATATTCTTATCGAGTTCTATTGATGGATGTAAATTAAAAAGTTTAGTTCTTTAGTGTTAAATTGCTTTTGGTAAAGGGTTTTATGGGGTTTGATTTTAAATGAGATAATTTGGTTAACTGTGTGAGTTTGTCGCCTTGTTTTTGAGGATTTTTGATTTATCCTAGAGCATATAAATTGGTCATTTTCTTTTTGTAACACTATTAATTACACTTTCCTAGTTTTTTTTTGTCTAGAGACTGTTACTGAAATGATACTGGAATTGTTTGTTTTCAGGTATGTCCAGTTTGTGCTAAAAGGGTGGGGATGAACATTGTTACTCACATTACTGGGCAGCATGGGAACTTCTTTAATATATCCTTTTATCTCAAAATTTGACTCTTAACATTTAACATTTTGGTTCTGGTTTTTTTGCATAATCTGGATTGGTTTACACACAACCAAACATGCATGTTTATGTAGTTCAAATGTTAATTATATGGAAAAGTGACCTAGGTAATGTTGGTAACTGAAAATCTGTCTAGTGAATCTCTAGGCTCATGGGAAACTTTCAACATCAAAGGGGTGCTTGGGAATCTCCTATCTTGTTAGTTACCGGTTAACGGTGTCCAAACTATTGGTTTGTATCGACTTCTCTGTTGAAGTTCCTTGACTGGAGATTACGTGCAGCGTAAGAGGAGACTGCGGAAGGGGGGAGCTAACTCAGCATTTTCTATACTGAGAAAAGAGCTGCGAGAAGGAAGTTTACAATCCCTTCTTGGTGGATCTTCGTGCTTTGTTTCGTCCTCCAATACAGAACCTGATCCATTGCTTTCACCTTTCATATTTAATCCACCCAGCTTTGATGAACCACTGAATGCAAAACCTCTCTCTTCTGTTGAAGGAAGCTCAGTGAAGGGGAGCACAACTGAGGAGTTTCTAGAAAGGTATGATCACTATCTTTTTCCCATATAAGCCACTGCATTTGATCTCCATTTATAAAAGAAGTTTCTGTATTTTGGCATCCAAAATATGAACTAAAAGGGAATGATTTAGGGCTGGAAACATGAGTTGCTGAACTCATTAGCCTCTTCTCTGATCTATCTGGTAATGAAACCAAGAATAAGACTGACTATTTCAAATATGCATCTTTTCTTAATCTATAATGTGAGGATGTCTTCAAACACTTGAGTTAATAGGCGATGATGTGTGAAGTTCAAATTTTTTAGGATCAGTGTGCAATTTTATAGAGTTACTGCCTTTAAGGTACTTTTTGCTTGGTTTAGGTTTAGAATATCGGTCTCTCCATGATCTCAAAACCTTGAAGGCAAGGACGGAACTATAGTAGTGCTGATACCATAGTCTTCTCTGGATGAATAGGTAATGATTTGTGGATTTTGAGGTTTACTGACAGTGTATAATTTGTTCTGACTATGTTTTAGGATTCTATTATTATGGTCTTGGAAGATTGACTTGAAGCTTGCATTCAACTGATTCCATAATTTTTAGCAAGAAACTTAAGACTGTTAATGATCATTCCATCTTTACCTTTACATGTTATTCACTAATTCATCAATATAGTTTTTTTGGAGAAGAGTATCACGTTTGGCAGAAAGGTAGCTAAAAGGGAACGAATGCAACTTGAACCATGTAATTGATAACCTGTACTATATTTGCAACTGACCGCTTTGAGGCTTTTCTGCCATTGCCAGTATGTTGTGGAGTTTTTCTTTTTCAAGATTTCTAACATTAGTTTGGTGTCAGCAGGAAAGTCCAACATCCACATCTATCAGACGAGGACCAGGAGAAGTCCCGGAAATCAGAGTTTGTCCAAGGACTCTTGCTCTCCACCATTCTCGATGATGAGTTATGAGAGGATTGTTAATATAATGTTAGGAGTGTGAGCAAAGTGAAGAGGAAAGCTGTTCAATTTGTGACACAAGTCGTGTTAGTTAGGTCCGATTGACTACTATGTACTCCTATTTGTATTTAGAGCTGGTGTGCATATTGCATAATGGAAAAAATAAATGTAATATCGAGCCCGATTAATATTGAAATAGAGATAAAATAATGTTTTTTTTAAAAAAAATTATTTTTAATATCAGGACATTAAAATAATTTAAAAATACTAAATAAAAATTTATTTAAAATAATTAAAAAAGGTTCATTACATTTTGTGCGTGATTGAGTAAAATAAAAGAAAGTTGGACGGTGCCATTTATCTACCCATATATCGTAAAAGGCAAGATGCCAACTTTTTCCAAGGTGGAAGGCCCCATTTTCCAAACTTCAAGTTGTGGTTTGTGGATTCCCTTCTTCAACTTGGGAAATAGCTACTTGTAAGCATGGATTTCCTGGACGGGTATATAAACAAAAAGGAACAGCGAAGGCAAAATCCACAGCCTGAAAACCATGTTGCCTTCTGTCTGAAAAAATCACTATAGCTTTAGCTGTTGCGACAAACAGTTGAGCCATTGATGCATCTTCTATTGCAGCTATATGTCTATAGGAGGAAGTTATCATTTACAGATCATTTAGCGGATCTTTCTTAAAAGAACACAGCATACGTAAGATCATATTTTAAGAAACTACTGCTACAAAAAGTATATTGAACATTCTACCATGGAATCAACCATATACAAAAGTCAGTAGTTTTTATAGGACAAGGTTATAAAAAGTTGCAACAACTAAAGCTTTCAGGCCTGGAAAACTGTCCATAAGATCCAAACACCGTTTATGATCAGAAAGCTCCTTCGAATCTGCAACTCCTCGAATAAAAGCCAAAGCACCAAGATACTTGATTATCAGAAAGCTCCTTCAAGCGCAAGAAAATCATTGCGTAAAAAAAACTGGACCATTCTTGGACTTCTTTAAGGATATGTGATGGCAGAGCCAGGACATAATATAAGTCTGCGAATCCTGAAGACATACAACTCCACACTACTCCATACAACATTAAAATAATGGAGGTTATTTAGTATGAGCTGAAATTGGGATTCCTCTTACAGGACTTAAGGTACCAGTTTCCTTTAAAAAATCGTTTATAAAGGACTCGCTTCACCTTGGGCTTGTGTTGTGGGAAACAAAGAACCTATAGTCAGGATGATTAACTTGCCAAAGCCTAAGCCAGTTGTCAGCGGCTTTTAGTAATGAACCAGCCTTTTGACATTCATAGACTCCATTCGTATTCCAGAAAGTAACTTCGAACTTATAGGAAGCAAGCCCAAAAGTTGGCAAAGGTAGCTTGAGGGGCATGTCAGCACGGTGAAGCTCCCTAACAGTAGAACTATGAAGTTGCATCCCCTCAGTGTTTTGACCTGTCCCAACAAGAAATGCAACAAACACATAAGCCTGCAGGCAGATATAAAAGTTCACAAAGGACATACACAAAAGGAAAGATATGTACTTTGAAGGGGTGTTGACAGAGAATGATAGGTTAGAAAGCAGGCATCCAGATTCTGCAGTGTCGGACCCATGGGTATCCTATATATGGGATACCAAGCCACTGAAATCCAACTTGAGGGTGATAGGTCACAGCTCCTCAATGTCTTGAGTTCTGGAAACTGAGATGCAAGAACTGAAATCTGGAGGGATGCAAGGGTGGGTGTGGATGTTAGTATTCATGAACATGCGGAAAACATAAACAAAGAAAAAGAAAAACAGAAAACCCAGATTTTAAGTCAATTGAAGACAAGGAACTTGCCTGGTCAGCCAAAGGTTGGCGTGTGAATGGTGAAGCATACTCCATGTATTCAAAAATAAGCCGACCTGGTGGATTGGAAATCTCACATTCATCACTTGATGAACCCCTGAAGGGTTTATTTCTCAGAGAGAGTCTATTCAAACTCTGAATATTTGCATCTGTAACATTAAGCTGGCTCCAAGGTTCCCAAACACCATTGCTTGCTACTCTCTCTGCTCCATAGTCACAGCTACCATCACTACTTGTCTCCCTGGATGACTCGGTATCACTCTCCTCACCAGGCCTCCTGTCAGAAGATGGAAGAAATAACAATGTGATGCAACAAGCATGATAGTTACAGTTCTATAGTTTCAAACATTAGGCTGTTCACTTTTAATTTATCATTCCTTCCATTGGAAAGACTATCAAAACTTGCTGTACTGCATAGGCATCCAATTACCAAAAGTACCCATCTAGCCAGTACAATTTTAAAATGTAAGTGCTCTGTCAGAAAGGCTGGCAAATTCCTTTCTGCTGCATCACAACATATTCAAGAAAATAAAATTTTACGATGTTACTATCAGTCAATACTTGCAATGTGGACCACTGAGAAACTTTTCATCAAAATTTACACTACAGTTTCAGAAGATGTCACAAACATTCCACAAGGCAACAAATGTAACTGTGCCGGAACCACACTCACAATCCTAGGAATTTGGATGGATAAATCTTCTTCCTCCCTCTTAAAACTCAGTATGACATGTCTGTGGTATAAGGAATTCAGTCATTCATGTCAACTTTAAGTACCAGTACATGTCTTAGCCACTCCAATGACAAATTATCTCTTGAAAGGTTAATTTTGGCATTTTCCAGCAAAAAGTACACCAAGAATTATACTGTAAATTATTATCATTACTAACATGAAAGTAGTGGCTCCAAATTCTCCAAACAGTATTAACAATTATTTGTATTCTTGCACTTGCAGCCACAAGGGAGCGGCTCCAAATTCTCCAAACAGTATTAACAATTATTTCTATTCTTGCAACTGCAGCCACAAGGGAGCAGTTTTGGCCTCCAAGAATCCTACTTTAAAGGGATCATGACTGCATTAAGGGTTTTTAAGGTATAAACCAAAAAAATGATCATGTAAACCTTTAGATAATACATAGGTGGGTGACCAAATTGGACTTTGGATTCTACATGTCAGTGGACTATGGACACTAGATAGTACAGCACACAACCCTGGGATGCAAAATTTGCTTGTATTTTCTGTTCAAGAAAAATGTCATTTGCTTCGCAGAAAGCTATTAAGAAAAATACACCTAGCAAAAGACAGATAAAACAATCAACTATGAAATTTAAAACCCCCCTTGTCAATGACAGCTCTAATGCATCAAATTGAATTCATTTCATCCAAATAAATAGCCTCGCATTGCTCTTTATCCATCCAAGTCAAAGATCCATCTATAAAAGAAACCACAAGGAGGAACTGACTGTGAATGGACCTCAGAATGGAATTTAAAAAAAAAATTCCAGAAAAAAAAAAAACCATAACCTTTCTCATATAAAACTAAGTTTGTAGACTTTTGAACCGTTTGTTAATTGGAATACAACTTTAAGATTTAGATAAAAGAGCCATCTACAAAATGGCATATCTGTCAAACCCTGTTTATTAAAAGGACAAACTAACATTATCAAACAGAGAAATCCATAGAAGCATTTGACAGAAGTAGGTACTGCTAGTAACTATAAAGTAACCAAAGTGCTAATACTGGCCAACAGTACTAAAAGCCTTTCACTTCCATCAGATAGTTGATTCAATGTCTTTCAGTGTGTCCAAACCTTATGCAAATAAAAATAAATTAAGCCAGAAAATTAATCATTCACTTAAACTCAATGCGTACAATTTAAGATTACAATATTGAAGAATGGCCATACATTCAGAGTTCACATCAATAAATCCATCAAAACAATGCCAGGACATCAATTGGAACTGGGAAAATTAACAAACATGAAAAATATAACCAAATAAGAAGCCAAGAAAATGGCTCACCTCAGCCTGTGGGAGGGACGCAATGGATCAATATAAAGCTGAATGCCAGACAAATAGGGAACATAATACTGCACAACAGTCTCACTCCCGTTCAAGAGAAGAGGAACACCTGCTCCATACGCACTCCACTCCTTAAAAGATTCCCATAAATCCCCAAGCACAAAATACAAGTTCTGGTGATGCTGCACTTCACGCATTCTCCATCCCCCAACGCTTGTCTATATGACCCACAAATGCCACCATTAAAAGAACATACATGCCATTAAAACATAAAACGTTCAACTCATCTTCAATCTAGAGCAAACTCAATTACAATCAAATCAGTTTTCCCACAGACCCGTCTAGAATCGAAGCTGTAATATAGGATAAGTTGGAATAAAAGTTTAACAATTCTAACAAGTCGTTTCTAGAATAATTAACTGAATTCCAAACCCTAAACCTTTAGAATTTAAGACCTCTAATCAATACTAACCCCTTTAAAACGAAACATGTCATCGACAAACAACAAAGTAAATCAATCTGAAAAAAGCTAATTAATTGTCCAATTGGTGTCATTTAAAATCAACACCCTAATTAATTACAGACGATTACGTTCAAAATTAAACATTGTAAACAATTATTGGATTGATTAATTAACCTAATTCATTGCCCTATACAATTAACTAACTCAAAACCCTAATCTAATCAAGTAATTAATTATGTCCTTCACAATATAAGACCTCTAATCAAACAGACAAAAATTAAGCCACAAGATCAAAAACCCACTAGACAAAAGCCATAAAAATCTAAACTTTATTAAAAAACAAAAAACAGAAATCAACAAAAACCCAAAAAATAACCAATTTTTCAATCAATTACCTTAGGCAGAAACTGAGCAGGAACGCCAGGAGTAGTATACTCCAAGAACCGATCCAAATTCGTGGAATTAGTGTCAGACCCAACCCGACCCGAAACAGAACAATTCGACCCACATTGATCGGACCCCTTTCTCTTCTCAATATCAGCCGTTGAATCCTTCGAAATCGACGGCTTCAGCTGCTGCTGCTGCAGCTGCTTCTGTTGTTGTAATTGTTGTTGTTTTCGGATCCCTGGTGAAACATAGAATCGATTCTCTCCACGGGTTCGGGCGACTGAGACACCACCGGAGCCTGACATTGTACGGGATTACGAGAAAGAAAAAACGCTGTCGAAAGTAGGAAGCTTTTGGGAGATTTTTATGTTCTGGAGACAAAGTTTTATAGGTTTTATTGTGTTTTTTCGTTTCTGGTAAAAGGAAGTCTCTGTTTCAGATATTTATTCCTTTTTTTTCCGTGCGTGTGAATGGAAAATAGCGAAATAAATACTCTTATAAGATAGATAATTTTTCTTTTTATCTCTTTTATGAGTTTATGTTAATCCCGTGTCTCCACAAAGATTGATTTGGATATTATCTCTTATTATTAATTATTATTATTATTTATAAATAAATAAAAAAGAGTGTTTTCCTCTGGGTTAGTCTGCTAATTAATAATTATTTAAGAAAAAACAAAGAATGGAGTATATTTAATTGACCAACAAAGGGAAATTTCATAAGAAGAAGAGTCAAGATATAATAAAACTAACAACTAAGAGATCTTCAAAGGAGGGGTGGGTGAGGTTTGGGATTATTTTGACTTTTTGGGTGAGGATTGGGTCCAAGTGTTTTGTTTATTTTATTTATTTATTTATTTATTTATTTATTTATTTGTTTCAGTAATAGTGGAACCAGTCAAGGGCATATCCGGGAGGAGAGATGCTTCATGCCAAATCAAGTTCATGAATAATCCTTCATTTACTCCCTTTTATTTAATTATATACATGAACATGGAACAAGCACACTTCACCATCACCAAAATGCTGCATTTATTATATATATATATATATATATATATATATATATATATATATATATGTTAATTACAGTAAATTGAATTGCTTAAGCTATGAGATTAGAATTCATGCCGATCGCTAAACCTTTTTTGAGCCTTACCAGAAGTACTTGTGTCCCCTTTCATGACATGATATTTGTGCCAAATTGTACTGTTTAAATTTCATATTTGACATGATCGAGGAGAAAAGATCAATTTAAAATAAACTAAAGGTTAAAAAATCAAATTAAAAAAAAATCAAATTAAAAAATCAAAATCAAAATTATAAAAACTTAAAATAAAAAAAAAATAAAAAAACATAATTAAAAAAAAAAGCCTCGGGCATACGGGCTTGGGTGGCCAAGTGTGCCTAAGCCTTAATAAGAAAAGTCCAGGCATGCGGGTCAACCATCTCAAGTCCATGCATCTTCATACTTTTTTTAAGGGGAGAACAACATATTGTATGTCCTTTATTTTTTGAGAAAAAATTAGAGTAGGCAACCATTTCCTGTTGAGGCAAGTGACTGTTGTTTTCTATGCCTAGATGTGATAATCAGAGGGCCACAGGAAAATTGGGCTAGAAGTATTTTACACCCAAAAATTCATTCTCAGTTATTTTTACCCAAAAAAACTAAGAAAACACCATAGAGACATAAATAAACTCGTTTATGTCTTTAAAAATCCTAAAAAAGGGTAAAAATAACAAAGGATCAACCTTAAATAAAAAATCTTCTCGAGATTAGATATACTCTCTGAGACGATTTCAATGTGAAATAACACCCAAGTGGAACTATCATCATCAAATGAGAAGTTTGAATATGTCTCATAGCTCAAATATTGTTAAGTGTTTAGCCCATATCTAAAGTTATAGAAGCCCAGATAAGCCTATTCTTTTTTAGTTGAAAAGATGAGAAAAATATCTAGAACTCTTATTAAAATCATATGTTCAAATTATGATGTTATCAATGATATTTTGTCCAGCTATCAAATCAATAGTTAGTCACCATATCAATAACTCTAAATTTTAGCATATAAAAGGAGGCATTTATCATACATTTAAACATATTGATTTTCAGATCAAGGTCAATGTTTTTGCTTTCTTTATTTGTATTTTTATATTATTCAAGTTTTATTTCATGTTATATTCTTATTAAACTTTTATTGATGTTGATGCTTATCATTTTCTTTATTATACTTTAGTTAATTTATATCATAATTATGTTCTTATCTTGTTTATTTATATTTTTCTTTTTAATTATGTTTATTTAATTTTATTTTTGCCAAGATGAAAAGGTTATACTAATGGTATAAGAATAAGTATAGTACAAACTTAACATGGACGTTAATGTTTAAATTTAAGAAAATTTGTTATTAACATATGTTATAATTGTTATTTTAATCAATCCTAATACCTACTTATTAAGTGGTGAGTCTAGATTCATGGTGTATAATCCTTGGGACAACAAATTCTTTATTCGTTCATAACATATTGCATGGAGAACTAATACATGTGCTATGAAAGGATCTTGATTTGTTGTTGACATCAATTAGCACCATGAATATTTGACAACATTTACAAGTGTTGACGTTTATCAAATAAGGTAATTAAAAATAATTAATATGATCATGTTAATAACTTGAAATCAACCATTAATGATAAATCATCCAACTAAAACCTTATTTGTGTGTGGTTTCCAATTGAATAATAGAAAGAATTTAAACTATACTTATTTGAAATATTATTAGTGGATCATCTAACCTTAATAATTGTTTTATCTATGTTAAGTCTTTATATTAATATCACATCTTAAAGATTTCTTTAACTCTTTTTATTTCATTATTTATGGTTCTGTATATTCAACCTCCCTATGGATTGACCTTAGTCCTGCCGAGTTATTTATTACTTTGAAACTTCTACACGTGGGAGAATACATCAATTATTCGATCGTGTCAAGTTTTTGACACCGTTGTCGAGATGGTAAGTTATTGTACAAACTATAAATTTTATTCTTGTTTTTTTCTTTCACTTTTATTTATTTATTTTTTCTTTTCTTTTTGTACTTGCATTAGGCGGTAGCGGTAGACTTTCTAGGAAATCTTTATTTTCTTTAGAAAACATGAATAAAGAAGATAATTAGTCACTTCACAATAAAAATAACCATCTTAGAACACTTAAAGACCACATTTAAAGAACACTTTAATTTTAAGCCATGTATAATTCAACTTTTACTAAATTTCCACGGCTTTGATTAAGAAAATTCATATTTTCATTTGAGAGAATTTGAAGTGGTATGTAACACTTACAATGACTTGAATTATAACATAAACACCATTATACTAAAGCTTTTTCCTTTTCCCTTAGAAGATAAAACTAAAGCATGGCTATAAAATCTTAGGTCAGGATTTGTTCGGGCTTAGGATGAAATGCAACAATAATTTTTAAAGAAGTTTTTTCCTTCTCACTGAAAAAACTCTTTTAAAAGACAAATCACCACCTTCACTAAAAAATCAGGAGAAACATTTTACTAGTGTTGGGATAGGTATAAAGACTTGTTTAATACATGTTTTTACCTTGGTTTTAAAACATGGAGATTAATTTCACTCTTTTATGAAGGTTTAACATCTACAGATAAGCAAATGGTGGAATTGATGTGCAATGTAAATTTTGAAGATAAAGACCCTAATAAAGTAATGAAGCATCTAGACTTGTTAGTTGAAATTGCTCAAAATTAAGACACTAAAAGCATTTATATGGCACGGAGTAGAATTCAACCCCATATATCAAGTGAAAGATGCTTACAAACTTAGGGAAGATCATAATCTTCAAGCTAAATTTGCATCTTTAGCTAGAAAAGTCGAGGCATTAGAGTTGAAAATGAGTGGTTAATTAAAATCTGTTCAAAAAATTATGTGTCAAATCTATGAAACTAATGAACACTCATCTAATGATTGTCTTTGTCATCTTTCAAGGAATGTCTCAATGAACAAGACAATGTTATAAACAGTTTTCAAAGGCTAAACCCTAAGACATAGACCTAAAACATTCATGAGAGCCTAAGACTCAATACTGTTATTTTTTAGTTCAAATCTTAGCAACAGAACAAAAGTCTGAATTTGTTCTGCATCCCAGACTTTGTTCGGTGTTCAACCCCTATCTCAAGTTCTATAAACCAAATGAGCCCATTCTTTTCTTTTTTTTTTTTTTGGAAAGTTGAGACAAATACCTACAACTTTCATACAGGCCATCTGTTCAAATTATGATGTTTTCAATAATATTTTATCTAGTCATTAAATCAATAATTAGCCACTCAATTAGTTAAACTACCAAATTAATTAGTCATCATTAATAGTTTTAAATTTTAGCCTATAAAAGAAGGCATTAATAGTTTTAAAGGATAACAAATCTTAGCAACATTAATGTCCAGGACATATGACTTATCATGATGGTTTGAAAGAGAAAACTGATTGAAAATAATGTATTAAGAAAAAAAAGTGTCATTATAGTTGTTTTATTGATTTAATTATTTATGATGTAGTTATATTTATAATGTGCAATAAATTAATTTTGGGTACTTCACAACCTTGCATGGAATGAGTAGATGGCTAGAAATTTCTTTTTGTTAATTAAGAAAGATGTGATTTTGTAATGTAAAAGATAGTATGTAATTAATGTCAAGATTGTAATCCTTGTATCTTTTGTTTAGAATTCTTCAATAGACTTCTTTTATGATGTTATGTTTCATTTAGTGCTTTAGAATTTGAATCATATAAAAATCTAATTCATAATGTTTTTCCTAAAATTATTGCATCATGCCTTGTAATTGCCAATTAATTGTGGAAATTGAATTATGAGATATGAGATAAGTCTAGGATATTTAAACTGTAATCATGATGAAAAGATGTGGTGTGATGGAAGTTAATGATAACTTGATGAAATCTAAGGCTAAAGAAAAATCTACCTGAAATTTGAAAAGTAATATTATCAAATCAAGGAATTAAGTACCTTGTTGAAAGTTAATAGCTGAACATAAATTCATTAACAAATAACATGAATCTACCTAAGTCGATCAACTGTTTGGTTTTATAAAGTAACTTGGTTGATCGTTTAGATAAATCGAACAGTTAATTTATCAATCAATTGACTGATTGATCAACCAATAAGAGAAATATTAGACTATTGAATAAATTGGTCAACCAAAATCCTAGAAAAAATTGAACTGGTCGACCATTTCTGTTGATAACAGTATGTAAAAAAAATTACATTGTTTTGATATTAACTTGAAGGAGATTATTAGTAATCGTATATAAAAAAAATTAGCGATGTTACAAACTTCTTGTTGTTTTTAGTAATTATACAACATTAAAATATCTTCTTTCTAAGAAGGATTTTAAGGCTAGATTGGTATAGTGGATCTTGTTTTAATCCAAGAATTTGATATAATAATCAAAGACAAGAAAGACACTAAAAATATTATTGTTGATTATCTGTCAAGATTGACAATAGAGTCAACATTTGATATCACACCAATTAATAATTACTTTCCTATCAGATCTTTATTTTCCATTGCTACAATGCTTTGGTTTGCTAGTACTGTTAATTTTCTTGCAACATGAGATTTGCGAGCTCATTAGAGTACTTAAGATAAAATAAATTTTTTGAGCAAAGTGAAGAACTTTTATTAGGATAACCCTTACTTATTTAAGTATTGTCCTAATCAAATATTTCAATGATGCATTCCTGACAATGAGGTAAGTAGTGTCATTAAATTTTGTCATTTCAAGGAATGCAAGGGTCATTTCTCATAATAAAAAGATGACTGCAAAATTCTTACAATATGGATTTTATTGGCCTGCCATGTTAAAGGACATACATGCATATGTAAAACTTGTGAAACTTTTCAAAAGTTAGGATCTATTTCAAAACATCACATGATGTCTTCAAAATCCTATTGTTTTCATTGAAATCTTTGACTATTAGGGTATAGATTTCATGAGACCATTTCCTCTATCATTTGGTTTTTTGTACATATTTATCACAATAGATTATGTTTCAAAATGAATAAAGGTAATTCCAAGTCAAAATAATGTTAAATTTTTAAAGATAATATTTTAAGTCGATTTGGAATCCCTCGATTTATGATAAGTGATGGTGGAACACATTCTTACAACAAGTCATTTGAATATTTAATGAAGAAATATGAAATCACATATAAAGTTGTCACCCCTTATTACCCCTAGATAAGTGGACAATTAGAACTTGTTAATAAGGAGATCAAACAAATCTTGGAAAAGACAGTAATCTCTAATCGAAAAGATTGGTTTTTAAGACTTAACGATACACTTTGGGCTAATCAAAATGCTTTTAAAACATCATTAGGTATGTCACTTTACATGCTAGTTTATGGAAAACCTTGTCACTTGCTTGTGAAACTTGAACATAAAGATTATTGGGCTATTAAAGCTTCAATTCAAACCTTGATTATATTAGCCAACTGTGTAAGTTACAAATAAATAAACATTAGGAAATAAAAATGACATATATGAGAATTCAAAAATTAATAAAGCAAGAATTAAAGTGTTCATGACAAGAAAATCTTAAGAAAAACATTTGATGTTGGTCAAAAGGTTTTGCTTTATAATTCTCGACTCCATTTATTTTCTTGAAAGCTAAAATCAAGATGGAGTAGTCCATTTATTGTGAAACATGTATATCCTTATAGGGGCTTTCATATCGAGAATTCAAAAAATAACAATGTTTTTAAGGTGAATAGACATCTTTTGAAAGCATACTTTGATAATTTTCCTAGTGAAAATGAATACATTGGTTTGAATGACCTTGTTTATAAAGAATTTTTTTTTCTCATATTGTGTTTATGTTTATTTTTTGTATGACTTTTGTTTTGCTAGTCTTTTCCTAAACCGATCAAATGGTGGATAATAGTACTCCATGATTCTCAAGTTGATTTTTTTAGTTTCTCATGATAACTGATATATGTTTATATATTTATTCATCAATTGTTCAATTCTATGTTTCTCTTTTTCTTTACATCTCTTCTTCACCTCTCATCTAAAAAATGGACGCCACTATCAAAAAACTGAAAAAGTATTTTTCTGCTTTGCCTTAAAATACGATAACAAAAAATTATCGTGCTAGGTGTGAGAGATTGAGGTTGTTAATGCACCATTAAATTCTTGAAGATATTTGCTGGATAATTGAAACAAAGATCTGATTATCGGGTGAGTCTTCCAATTATTTTATTACACATATGTCCGGGACAGGTAAAAACACTTTTACAAAAAAAAAAACATTGTGCCAAACATTTGAAAGTTTATTACAAATATACCAGATGGACTTGTAATGCACAATGTCATTCCTTAGGAATGTTATTTATAAACCGTGAAGACAAAATATAATTCATTAAAGATTACTTGAGTAAAGAGTCTTTAGATAATCTTCTATTGACTCTTAAAAGTAACATAGTGGAAATGTGCATCGTGTAATTCATGATTTATAGTCATATTAGTCATATTTCCATAAAAGATTATGCTAGATATAGTCTTGGGCTTCTGACTAAAAAAGACATTGTTCGTTAGTTTTTAAGAAAACTGTATGGGAAGCATACTCTGACCCATAGAAGACGTTTAAGCTGCTTTCGGATATAAAACCAATGAAAGATGTGATCTACAATCTCAAATACTTGTACATATACATGTTCTGAAACAAACAAACAAACAAACAAATAATAATAATAATAATAAAAGATTTTGGCTGGCCTACCCATATAGGTGATATGATTGCATTTTCTTTTCTATATCTATAAAATCTCCTCACCCTTCCTTTCATTTTTATTCAACCCATACATTCAAAGAGTATAAGAGAGTGTAGAAATGGCATGATCCTCAACTCATAAGAAAATATAGTTATGTTTTTAATGGATCTAGTCTTGAAAAAGAAAAAAAGAGGTTTTAAAATCAACAAATCATCTTGGTTCGTACATGAAAATAATAATTTAATCAACTTTAGAATTCAGCTTTTAATAAGAAAATATTTGTTTAGAAGAATTTAGAAACAAAACAAATTATACTAAATATGATATAAAACCTTTTATAACACCGAAAATAAAGTCTTTGAACAAATGCATAATTAAAGTAAACTTAAAAAGATTTCCATAAAACAAATATCAAATATTTCTTTAAAGAAATTCGATCATATTCTACCCAAAATCTTAACCATAATTGAGAATAAATAACGATCCAGCACGAATGTTGTCTTCAATTAGTCTTATATGGATAAATTTTACTATATAAATGTTTTAATAACATGTTTCCTTTTTATTTGATTTTTCATTGATGTAAATAATGCTTCTTATTTAATTTATAAAATACTAAAATACATCCAAAATTTAAAATTTAAAACTAAGTTGTAATGCATGAAATGAATTTTCCTAAGAAATCACGCCTTTAGATTTCCTTAAATTACCAAGAAATATAGTTACCATTCTTACTCACAACATCAAATTATTCACATTCCTTCCTCTTTTCTTCAGTTTCTTTTTTTAAAAAAAATCTTTCAATAATCTCAAAATCTTGCCGATGATTTTCATAAGAAAACCGTATTTTGAGATTTCTCTACAATTTAAAAGGAATAGCTCCTATCTTTTTCAAAGAAACTGATAATGTCCCAAAAATCCAAGTAGCCTAAGAATATAGTTTCCAGGTTAGATAATCTGTTAAATAATTGGTCTTAGCGATCTTATCCTTTCTCACTAGCCTAGGTGGTTGATAGCTTATACTTGGTGCTTCATAAGCCAAGGTGGCTTGTGACTAGTACCGATAAAAGATCTCTTTGATGGAGGTGGAGACTCTCGGATGCTTAAATAAGTATCATTTTAGAGAGAGAAAATACAATAATATTGTGAACCTTTGTTATGAAGATCTCATTATATATTTATAGCCCATGAGTTTTGTCCTTTTGTGAAAAGAAGGGTCTGAAGTGTAAATTTACCTTAATAGCATTTAAAGATGGACAAATATCCCTTATATATGTATTAATGTTTGATGGAAATATAATGGATCCTTGGAGGACTTTTATACACCTAAAAGGTGTATCAAGATTAGGGTTCAAGAAATCAAATGTAGTTAAGTTCATGAAAGCTAAGCTCTTCTCCTAGGTTAGACACAATAAAGGTGAGTCTTTTCTTTAGTGAGCCTAAGAGAAGTCGAGTCTGCCCCTTGAGTGTGCCTAAGAGAGGATGCTCATTCCCTTGGGCGTGCCCTGAGGAGGATGTTCATTCCCTTAGGCATGCCTAAAGAGGATGGTCTAGTCATTCCCATGAATGCACCAAGGGAGGATGGTCATTCCCTTGGACGTGCCCAGAAAGGATGGTCTGGTCATTCCTTTAAACGTGCCTAGAGAGGATGTTCTGATCATTTCCTTGGGTGTGCCCAGGAGGATGGCCATTCCATTAGGCATGCCTAGGAGGATGGTCTGGTCATTCTCTTGGGTGTGTCAAGGGAGGATGCCCATTCTCTCGAGCATGCCTAGAAAGGATGTTGACTCTCTCGGGCATGCCCAAGAAGGATGCTCATTCCCTTAGGTGTGTCTGGGGCTTGGCACACTACGAAGCCTAATCGTGGCTAGGTTTGGCTAGCGCTAGACCTAGTGTGTCTTTACTGTGGCATGTTTGTGTTCTAGAAAATTTATACCCGTAAATCTTTCTTAATCTGGTGTTTTTTTGTAAGATATACTGATAAAAACTTGGTTCATCAGAAACAAACTCCAATCGATGCCTTTAAAATGATTTGAAAAGTAGAACCAAATGCTAACTTTGATATACAAGCAAGTTCCAAATAAAGGTGTCATGCTTGGACAATACTGAAAAGTGCCTCTTTATTCATGTAAGGATCTCAAACCTTTTGCTAAAAGCATTGTTCCTATGTATGGTTGAAAATAGTAAATCATTTTTCCTTTAAGCATGTCCAGAAAGGATGCTCATTTTCTTAGGTGTGCCTGGGGCTTGGCACATTGTCAAGCTTAATTGTGACTGGGTCTGGCTAGTGCCAGACTTAGCGTACCTTCATTGGGGCATGCTTATGTTTTAAAAAATTAATACCCGTAAATCTTTCTTGATCCGATGTTTTTTGGTAAAGATATACTAATAAAAATTTGATTCATCAGAAAAACTCCAACTAATGCTTTTAAAATGATTTGAAAAGTAGAACCAAATGCTAGCTTTGATATACTAACAAGTTCCAAATAAAGGTGTCATGCTTGGATTATACCGGAAAGTGCCCCTTGATTCATGTAAGGATCTCAAACCTTTTGCTAAAAACATTGTTCTTGTGTATGGTTGAAAATAGCAAATCATTTTGGTCATAGGCAATCGACCTATAAGAAAACATTCATTGCTTGGTTAAATCAGGTTCAAGTTAGATATAAGTTGTTTATTAAAAAAATTGGTTTAGAATATGGTCAACAAGTGCTTTTGAGGCAAACTTAAATGTAAGGTGACTCACATTTAAGGTTAAAGTTTTTTTTAAAAAATACTTTTAATATAAGTATTTTAAAATAAAATATTAATATGTATAAAACTATTTGTAGATAAATGAGAAATTAATCTCAAATATTTTTTAGTTGGAAAATATTTAAACCTAAAAAATATTGTATCATACATTGAAAGATCATAAACCTTTCAAGTGGTTTATATGGTGATACCTTATGAAATTAAAATTGGGCTTAAAAGAAATAAAAACTTTTAGAAATGACATGTTTTATGCTATGCAGGTTTTAAGCTTAAATCATACCCCGCACGACACATACTTAGGCTCGGGCATGAGTTTGGGTTTGGGTTTGCTATAAAAAAATTTAAGCCCAAAATGATTATTTTAGCCAGCTTATGAATCACCTGTTTCATTAGTAATCTTTCACAACTTAAATAATTTATTTTAAGGGGAAAAACATCTAGTTTTTAGGCCAAAACTATCAAGTTTTATTTTTTTTTGAATTAATTCTGCATCAATTTTGATCTAAACAATCCTATATAAATGGGAGATGAAATGGGAGATGAAAGGGTTGCTTTGTAGTTTGAGATTAGAGAGCATTATATCAATTATACCTCTATTAACAACTATTTACCTCCTACTATTTTCCTTATACTTTCCATAGTCTATTCTAGATTTTTAGGCTTTTATCGTAGATAGAACTCGGGTTTGTTTTCAAAATAGTTCATAGGTCTTGAACAATAGTAAAATCCATCAAGATGATGTTATTAGAACCTTATGAGGTTGCTTATATTAGAATTGTTTGTTGTTCTAGGATTAAAGAACAATAACACCTAACGGGGGATGAATTAAAGTGGTTAAAGTAAAAAAGAGTATAAGGATAGAAATTGTAAACTTCATTTTTAACGTGGTTCGGCAAGCCTATATCTACACTTTAAGCACAAAACTGGTCTTGAATATTGTATTATTTACTAATCCAAGCCAAAGATTACAATGTCCTTGATGAATCTTCACCATGCCCTTTTTCACTACTTAAAGAAATACATTCTTCAAGATTTTTCACCTTGATGATGCACTCCACCAATGACCAATATTTTTTCACTTAAACTCTTGAAGGATTACAGTTGTTTGAAATGTAATAACACTTTCTCAAAAAATAGATAATACAATTGAAGCTATATACTCACTTAATAGCACTTAAAATGTATGAAGGTGTTTAAGTGTAGTGAATGTGGGAATTTATATTCTTGTGCAAGAATATAAAGGCTTTAATGCACAAATATGAGTGATTTAGGATTGATGATTTGAAATTGTTTTTGCTCTTAAAATAGCTTGTATATGATATATATTCAAATTCTATATTTAATTCTGCAATTAGACAAGCTATATATATATGGGTGTGTGTTTCTAGCAAAAACTAGTTATTTTATAGCTGTTATTATTCCTCTAATAATGAAACGGTTGACCGGTTCAGATTGAGTGAGCCAATCAGTTGACCGGTTCGTGCAAATTCTCATGTTTTCATCCATGATGAACAAGCGGTTCACTTGGTATAGCCAAGCGATTCAACTTTGAAACCCAAATTTAATAGATTTAAACCTGGTGAATCTTGAACCGACTAAATGCATATCAATCTTATAATGCATACAATATGAAGTGTGTGAATTCATTTTAATTTGTGCTATCAAGTAAGATATAAAGATTTATATAATTTGCACTAAAATAAATCATTACTAACTAAGTCTTCACTTGTTTTGTATCTTGGACTTGTTAATGGATTCCTTCATTTAATTCTTTATACTTGTTAATTGTTAATGTGATCTTCATATAAAACATGTTTAAACTTATTCTCAACCAAACATATCATTAGTCCAAATTTATTTAGTTGTTATCATCAAAATATATAAATATTAATATGTGATTCAAAGGTTAACATTCTTCAACTATTTTGTTTTTATAATTTAGTGTTTATTAGCTATGGGGAAAACTAGTCCATTTAATTTATGTTAAAATATATTTGTTGGAAATCCAAAAATCCAAAAAGGATAATGCTTTATTTAGAAAATAAATTCAGCTAACTATTGAATAAAGAATAAAGAGAACCTTTTTATTTCACTTATAT
>Ga0325410_1002771_pt1 | contig 19666 bp, 12 predicted proteins | sample PopdelMetagenome_16_FD_206182 | JGI IMG/M metagenome (GOLD analysis project Ga0325410, IMG submission 206182) | Populus deltoides microbial communities from Bellville, Georgia, United States - Xylem-PdIQD-R3 | ecosystem: Host-associated > Plants > Phyllosphere > Stem > Wood/Secondary xylem... | reverse complement strand
AACTTCAGAACAAAAAGAAAATTGTCGCTAATATGTCTAATTATATATTTTCTTCTTGTTTTACATGTTAGTCCTTTATCTTTAAATATTTTATTTTTATCACAATCTCAAGCTTAATTTCTTTCCAATTAGGCAATAGAATGATATAATTGAAAAGAAAAAAAAACATTTAAAAATGAGAAAAAAAGAGTTAATTGGTTCACTATTCATATGAAGAATAAAACCGAACCCATGTCTTTTAATTATTTTGTTAATCAGCATCATTATGCCTAAAATGATACTTAGGTCTAATTTAGCTTTTATAACATGATGTGTAAAAGCAGTAATGCCATTTACAAGCCACACACCTACTTTTTAGACACAAGCATCAATTTCATGAACTGAGTTGAATGTTGTTTCATTGTCCTGGCTTCACACAAAAGCCAAAAGGAGTTCAGATCATCTCTTTAACAAGGTTTCCTCGTGTCATCTTGCCTTTTGTCTTGTTAAAATTCTCATACTTTACATGCAAAAGGAGCTCGAATTCTCTACTTTAGATTAGCAGGTTTTGCAACCCGCAAAAGTAAAAGCCAAAACCCTTTACTAATATCGGTTTGTTTCCAAACTACATAATACCATATGAGACATGGTAGGGAAAGAAGAGGGCAAATCCCTGTCATCCTCAGCCACCCTCTCCTCTCATCTTCTTTCCCCTTTTCTTAAAAAAATAAAAAATAATAAAATTAGAAACAAACTGATATGAGTCTTTTTTTTTCAAATGACTGCCACAACTAAACCTAGAAAAACAAGAAAACAATAGCAAAAACAAAAACAAAAGAAATCCTTAGATCTAACTGATTGACTTTGCATATGCTTTGTTGCTTGGACCAACAGCAATGCTGAATTAGGTAACGAATTGCAGTGGCAATGTTGATTCAACCATGAAATATACTTGCCACCTATTTTAGCTTCAACCGACTTTTGACCAAAAACATATGCAACATGTAGTCGGAAAAATAAGATATCCACTCACAGGACTACTACAGGACATCATCAGATGGAGACACCTTAACATCCTATTCATTGTTGACGTAATCCGGGATTCACAAAGGGAAACAGAATGGTTCTAACTTCTTTGTGCAGAATAATCAGAAATTAACTACAATAATAAGGAAGAAAATTATAAACAAGTCCCCATATCTGTATAGACATAAGTGTTACAACACTCACGTGATGTGATCAATTTTACGATTTCCATTAACATACGTTAAAACACATAAGAATTACCTTTGTAGCTTGAATGAGTTAATTACTCAATGAGTTCCAGAAAAGTTTTCGGCTGTGACACAACCAAGCAGCTAGCTTCTGATCCTCCATATCTACGCATAGATGTGCAATTTATGGTAGTTCTGATCATGGGTTAGCAATCACGCTAGTGTATTTGCTGCCTGGTTTTTAGATGATTCAACAAAGCACATCTTCTTGAGCAGGGGCCCAAGGTATATCAATGTAACACTTCGCAAACTGGAAGTCAGTGGCTGAATTCTAACCAGAACCATGGCTAAACCTGCTCGGTAGGTACAGGTTGAGAACTAAGTAGTCTTTCAGCTTCATCATTTGCTTCAGCTTGTAGTCTCCATCTCTGAATCAAACAAGAATTTTCTTTTAATAAATAAAAAGAAAGAAGGAAGAAGAAGGAGAGAAAGAATAGATGGAAACCCAAAGCAAACTGCACAACGAATGGATATCCACATCATTTACACAGCTGGCCTCTTCTCTTTCTATTGATCTGTTTGTTTTCAAGAATCCAATACAGTTAAGCTCAAGAGTTCACAACCAAGTCACGTTTGTATACTCATTTCATAAAAATCCAAGTTTTAGCTCTTCTTTTGCTGTAATTATATTAAAGTTTGGCTTCGACATTCTCAATCCGACTATTTTGCTTTCGGAGATGGTAAAGACTAAAAAAAACCTGCCTCTTCAAGATTTTCCAGTTCCATAATTTTCTGTATCTGTTCAGCGATGCTTTCCTGCAAACAAAAATTACCGAGTTCAGTAGCTTTATATCAGCATTGTGAGATCAAGGATACAAAGCAACTGAAATGCCACACACCACATTGCTCATTGCTTCAGCAGCAAGAACATCAGAGTCCATTTCAACTTCAATTTCAATCATGGAAGAAATCTGCAAGTGAACAGTAACCATCTTAACTGATCCCAATCTGGAAGCAGAAACTGAAACACAAATGTGTGCATTTGTTGGTGTTGAAATTGGGTGATGGGAATGAATATAGAGGGAAAAGGTTGAGTTTTCTTTTCTTGTTTTTTTTTTCCTCCTCTAGTGTCAAACACATACTCTTGCATAGCTATCAATGAGTCCAATCAGTCCTTTGAGTGACTTTTCCAATCCTTCTCGGACCCTTTTCACCCTATCTATACGAGCACTGAGAGAATGAAGGGAGTGAGCTACAATAGGTTTGGAATGAACTCAGTAAATATTATGAACTGGATTACTGGAGTGTCAAGGGGGTTTCACCGATAAGAAAGTTCTCCAACAGCAAAAATTTTGTTCTCCAGCTGACACATCCGAGCCAACATCCATACCTATACACGCAACATATAGACATATTACAGCCATTTCTTTCAAATCTTTTGAGCACATCTGTTGCACTTGACGTTCCAACAATGTGAAACCTCAGTTAAGAAATTACAACCATATCAAGAAACTAATCACTGAAGTTGTGATAGTACCAGTCATGGTATGCATGGGAATACCTCTTTTTCAGCTGCTTCTTTTAGTTCCTTGATGCGAGACTGAAGTACATCATATTGAGATAACAGCTTCTGCTTGATTGCAGTTACATCCGCTGACTTTTGAGGAAGCTGACAACATCAAAGAAATGAGTATATTCATTTTGTGTTCTCAACAGAATCTTTAGGGTTGCAGACCATTTATGTCACTTAAACAACTTTAACTTCATTGATTTACAAGTAGCAGCTTTACAACAGTGACAGTCTAAAAAAAGCATGGAGGCATAGGAATCAGAGAATCAATATTCTGTTTACGATGCAAATCGAGCTTGGACATTAAGGACATGCAAAAAACAAGGAAAAAGAAAAGCAGAGTGTAGTAGCTAAATGCTGGAACTTTAATGACATGAATAGATTAGGAGCTAGAAGAAAGTCTTGAGCCCATGTCTGGTATCTCAATGGCAGAGAATTGTTAACAGGAAAAAACCCAAGAAAACAGGAGAATGAGGCTCACCTGGTTCAATCTCGGGAGAACTAGTTTATTTAGAGTAGCTCCAACACCCAGAGAAGAAATAGCAGCAACTACAAGGAACTGGGGCAAGCTGGGATCAATAATACCAGATGCAGCGTCTCCAGTAGCCAAGACAGCAAGAAGTGGAACAAGGACAGAAGGGTTAAGCAAGGATAACTTTCCATAGTTTACAGGGGCTCTTAACAGAAGTGACTCCCGATCATTTTCATGGTTCATCAGGCACAAAGGTTCTCCAGGGTAGACACTGGGCGCCTTTGGACTAAATTTAAAGGGGCCAACATTTCTATAAATATTTGATGGAGCTGCTGAAGAAATGGTCACCCTTTCACCTTCTTGTGCTGGAAGGTCAACTGTTTCAGTAGCAAATCTCTGTGTACGTGCCATACCAGAAGGGGTCTGTACCTGAAAAGTAGAGATGCACTGAAATTACTAGAAGATGTTTAAAGGGAATGAGCACAGCAAAAGATTGGAAACTTAAGGTACCATTTGAAGGTCTAATCAGGAGGTATTCTTAGTTAATATGAATTTATTCCAGTGAACGGACAGTGAGAAAAGAAGCATAAAGATCAAAATCCAGGTCTCCATAATCTACTAGGACAACAAACAAGGATATACCACTATGTCACATGGGATGGCAAAACTTGCCACATGGGATTGCATAAAGGTTGCTATTGAAGATGAGTTTTTAAGCATACAAAAAGCAGAATTTGGCATTAATGGTGTATGGAACCTAAGTATCCTATCTAGCATGAGGACATTAGATCAACTTGTGAAAATAACTTCCTGGCACTGACAAAAAAATATTCGACCATTTTGAACTATCATGACAATCTCATCCTGCAACTGCAGAGCTTTTTAGACCTAAGAAACGTAAGCAGTGATGGCCATAAAAGTTACAAATACCATAACAACCTTTATGTTTCATAAAACTCATAAAAGCACAAGAAACAGTTGACATTCAAATTCAAGAAAAACATACCACAATGGAGTGAACAGCTGCAGGAATACTTTGCTTCATTATTTGCAGAAATCTCAGCCCCCTTTCCCAAGCTGGAAGATCCATGCTGCGTTCGGCAGGAGTAGTTCCTTAGAAAAAGTGAATATCCCAAGATCAACACCATACTACTTTTATTGTAAAAAGGAATCTATCGGTTCAAACTGTACCTTATCAAATAAGAAACACTGGACTACATCTTTTAAACTTTACAAACACAACAGACAGCACGTAGCTTGATTGCAACAATACAGATGGAAGTAAACCAACCTGATTGCTTCTGAGTCAATACTAGTGATATCCCCAGAAACAAGCTCATACTGGTATCGGCACTTGGCACAAGATGCAATCTACAGCAAAAGCATTATATACTATCACCGCAACATTTCAAACAACAACATTGCAAGCAATAAACTTATACTTTTTATGATCAGAAGCATCAGACCCTTCCCAAAATGGTAGCTTTTTTTTCAGTTTGAGTTGACATTAATCATATCCCAATACATATAATAAAGCTCATTATGAAAACCCCTTCCTTGTATTGAAATACCTGAATGCCATGCTGAGGTTGTGCAACAGCAACAGCTATCATACAAGTTGGACATCTCACTACCTTCCCGAACGGAACCTACCAAAACCACAAACATCCAAAGTTAATTTACTTAATTTTTTGTTTGTTTGTTTTTATCAATTCCTATATATATCAGCATTTACCTCTTCGCTAGGCGATACTCCAACGCGGCAAATATAATCAATCATCTTAAGAGCATCAGAAACCTTCAAAGCCGCAGCAAGACCTTGAACTAATGACGTGTAAACACTGACATCCGGCCGTGACCATTTCCATCTCTCAATCTCAGTATCACCTGAAAATCAAATCAATTAATAAAATAAAAAACTGAATGCTACTTATTGACAACAAACAAACTACCTTGGTCGAAGCTGGAACGCATAGCGTAAAAAACAGAGAGAGCCAAATCGGCATTGCCGCGATCAATGGCGGCAGTTATAATACCACAGCAATCGGTTACACTAACTAAACCGTTGCTTCTGTTAGTAATTTCGGCGATAATTTGTAATGCTTCATCGGCGTCTTTAGCAGCGGAGACTCGAGAAAGTGACTCTTCGTTTAGTGATAAAACAGAGTTGGTGTTGTCTACGATGCTGTTATCGGATTGGCTTCGGGAAAAAGGGAGTGGTTTTAAAGACGGTGGTCTTGAAGTGGAAAGGAATGGAGTGGCTTTATTGAAAGAAAATACGAGGGAGATGAGAGTGACTGTAGTAGTGTAGTTTGGTTTTGGAAAGAGTTTGGAGACTGGAGGAGGAGGAGAGTGTGAGAACAAGAGAGAGAGGCAGGAGGAGGAGCCTAAGTTTACTGTCATTTTTTTTTTCCTTTTAAGAAAAGGAAATTTGATGAAAGAAAGGAGGGAGTGAGGGAGGGAGGGAGGTTTTTGTTTCTGGCGTAGTTTGTTTGGGGGTGGTTACTGTTTGGATGAAGGGATCAGAAACCAGAGGTGTGCGAGGAAGGACAGCCACTGCGAGAGACAAGCGGGGGCTTTATTCACTGTCACGTGGCTGATTACTTAAATTCGATTAAAAAGAATAATAATTTTGTAAGACAAAATATAGCGGCTGGAGCTGCGGGGAATCGAACCCCGTGCCTCTCGCATGCGAAGCGAGCGCTCTACCATATGAGCTACAACCCCAACTTGTTGTGGTTGGTCAATACAGTTATTATCTATTTAGTTTATAGATGGCTTTCCTAGTTTCCGTCCCCAATGTCGCCGTTAGTTGACAGTTCCCGGCCATTTTGCTTAAAAGTTCCTCTTGTGCACTCTTAACATCTACCGTTCAGAGAATCTAACCCATAATTACGCCAAGTGACACTTAACTCATTAGAAGATTGGAGTATAGATGCAATCTCATTCATTCGTACACCGCGTCCAATATCTATATTAAAATAGCGTTTAATTTAATATTATAATAGTGATGTTTTTGGATATTTTTTAATATATTTTTATTTTATATTTTTAAATTTATTTTGAAATCACAACAACCACATCAAAATAATTTAAAAACATAAAAAAAAATTATTTTTAAACAATTAATTTTTTTAGAATTTTTACCAAAGCCTAACACTACCTAACTGCTACTGGGCCTAAACGCTGGGGGACGCTAGAGTGGCAGTAACTAAACTGGAAGGCATTCCAAGCGATCGTCAAATCAAGAGCATTGAATAGCAACGGGAGACGGGGAAGTAAACATTAGATTCGATAGGGAATAGCAACAGACATTGCTTTAGCTTTCGCTTCCTATCATAAACTCTCAATCTTTGTTAACAAGCATCTCTCCGCAAAATCACTAAAACATGGCGCACCAATTAGAGATTACCACAGGTCAAGCAGTGTTTTTTTTTTTTTTTGTCATTGTAATTGCAATTTGCTGCAGGAGGGAGAGGTAAAAGCGACAACAGAACAACTCAATTATCTCTCTAAAAAGTTCTAAAATCCATCCATCTTCGGAGTTGATATCTGCATTCACCAGGCAGTGAAGGACAAAAACCATGCAATCGACAGCAACGAGTTAAGCAGTGCTTGCAAAACGATCAACTACGAATTTCTGAGAAGGCATGAATTGCATTAATATCCTGCAACTGATATACAATGCCACTAGAAAATACCATGCTGAAAATTGTTCAAGATGACGAGCAAAAAAGAAAATTTATGGAACCCTAGGTTCTGCAACTGAAGCACACCCCAACTTGAACAAACAGGGTCCACAGAGAAACTGAGAAGGACATGATCACAGAAGACTCTGCTTTAGCGCCACAAACACCTACTCTGACTGGCATGTTACAAGAGTTTATATCAGAATCGACCTCTCGCCCATGGCACCCTTGGCTGCCTGCCACCGCCATTGTGTTGTACAACTTTGTTTCGTCGTGACAAGACTTTCATCCTCTGCTCCTTCATGTTAGCAAACAGTGAATCCAATGTTTGAGGCCTCTGCTTAGCGCCTCCATCCCCCTGCTGCTGTTGTTGATTCAGGCGTGGTGGTGACTGCACAGTGATGGCAAACATCAGCATCATATCAATGCATTAACAACAAAGTATCAGCGTTATTGTCGCTGCTGCACACCCTAGCAAATCACCAATGGTGGACAGCAACCCTAAAAAGGTCTGGTGCGTTGTTTAATCATGTCTTGCCCAAAAACTTGTTGCACCTATATAGGCTGCAGATGTATCTAACAAAATCACAACTTGGGATGCACGAACTTCAAAAATAATAGTGGTAGTGGTGAAGGTGATGGTGCTAGTAGTGGTGGTGGTAGTGACAATGCATCTGCCTAAGAAAAAGATAGTCTTTAACAGAAGAAAACCCTGCAAGAAAGCCAATGAAGCTAAGAGATGAAAAGAAAGTACCTTCATAGCAAAGCCTCCATTTGCAGCTCTCCTCTGGACTGTAAAACCTCCAGCCCTGCATCCAGAAACAATAAAAAATGACTCTGCAACTAGGATGAGTATCAAGCACCTGAATCCAACATAATACTCTCCACTCTGAACTGCTAGCACCACCATCAATCAGATCTTATGAAAACCACATGAGGTAAATTCCACTTGGTTGAGACCTGATATTCTTGACATAAATGTTCAAATTACATTGAATTAAGAATTAAGACAAAGCATTTTTGCAGACAACAGTCACATGAATAAAAAAAGCGAACATTCTTCACAGCAGTTTTTCCTTTTATACTCAAGAAAACTTCAAAGTAATGGAAGCTTGTTGGGACTCTTTTAAGTCTATGCTATTTGCAAAAACTGAGGGTAGGACCTCAATGCAGGCAGCATATCTGAAGAATTATGAGGACCAATTCTCGTGTTGTCCATAAAAAAAAATTCTCCAGGCCCAGGTCAAGAATACTATCCATCACCCACAAAAGCCACAGAAAAGCTTGTGCTGGTAAAGAAATGATTCTCCTGCCAAATCTTAAGAGTACATAAGCTTCAAAGAAGGCATATTCTAGAAATCCAGTCCATTGCATCCCTCTTTATCACTCAGAGCATAGAAATTCCAAAACACAACTTTCATTCTTCCAAGCAATAACTTGTCTCATGTTTTGAAACCAAGAAGCCTGTTAACTCCATCTCAGCAACCAAAAATTGGATCAAAACCCAGTCATGCATGTAGCCGATGAGAGATCAAAGAGACGAGAACAAGGAAGTCAATCACATTGACTAAAATGAAAGAAAATTCCAGACTTCAAATCTCCTTGACACTACCTTCTAACAGCAAAGGATATGCACCTTCATTGGTTATCCACCCATTCCCAGGAAAGAGTAAAAAATTAATGAGAATGAAGACTGAGAATGTGAGGTAAGCTACAGCTAATCACATCAGTTGAAATTCAACCTAAATGCACTAGGAAAGGGGCAGAGACCATTGGTAAGAAGAAGCTGATGACCACATATGATAACACGAGTCAAACCCTCCAAATGATGGAAATACACCCACAAGGTAATAACTATCCACTTAACACTGCTGGCAAACAGGAAGAGAACTGTTCAGTAAAGAAATAATTCACAGAACACTAGTAGTCATATGCAAAGAATGAATTTCTTCGCAAAATTGCTGGTCATGAACCACCTTAACTGATTGGACATCTTTTCTCTTTTCATACCCGTTAAGCTTGTCTACTGTTTTAAAATACATCCATTTTTTTTGCGTGTTTCATAGCCCATCTCCAAATAAAATCTCTATGATCACATGCAAACCACTTTTTACAGCCAATCCAAATGACACGTCCATATCGAAACAGGCAAACCAGATCCAAAATGTGGCTATTCTATTTGGGTGATGTGAATGGAAGCCATCGATAATTAGTATAACTCCAAATGGGCCACTTGTAACACAACCAGTCACATACAAGAAATCCACAACACTATGTGAGGAAACTATTAAGCAGAAGACCACATGGCGGACAGAGTTCATCAGATTTACCTGCAACAAGTCCACAATTCAATACAAAAAGATAAGATGATTTCCTGTTACCGCTGACATCATTCCAACTAGTCAGAACCAGTGTTCTTATATAAAGGAGCAGTGTGAAATTGCATCGCATTATACCTTGCATTGTTTGCATTAGCCATGAAATTACGACCAAAACTTCTATTGCGAAAGCGAGCAACTGCAGCCTTCCTTGCAGCCTCAGATGTTAAAGGAAATTGATTCCTCTGGAAATTTGACCTTCTTTGAGCCAAGGCAGCCTGATTACCAAATTAAAAGCAAATTGAGAGTAACAATAACTGGGTCAATAAAAATAGGTAAAATATATGAAAAGCTAACAAGTGCAAGAAGCAGCTATTTAACCTGCCGAACCAAAGGCCTTGAGTCCATATAACGCCGCATCTTTAAAGCTTTTTCATGGGCAGGGTTGTTGAACATTTTCTGATTTTTAATCTGTCCGAATTTAAAAGACATGCCATCAATCACATCTAGAAAATCTAAGAAAGGAGACAAAAGATGTTCCAAGAAAAGAAAAGTTCCCTACTGGAGCCCTTTGCTGCTTCTTGGGTTTATCTGTATTTTTAGACATTTTGATGATGTCATCTAAAAAATAAAACAAAGCAGAACTATATCCATGAGAAGTCCATTCACAAGGAGAGAGAAAACACAATCAAGTTAAATCATTAAACGGCAGATTGGCATACCTAATGGCATGTCCAATTTCTTTTCTGTATTTGCAATTTCGTCATGAGTAAGTGGTTTAATGGCCATCTGCAACAGGGATACAGAAAAAGTCATTTATAGAATACAACTATTTAGAGATTTTGAAAGGCTGACAAATAAATGTATAACACCACAAAGCATGGACAAGTCTGTAAATTCAAAAACATAAGTTAGAAAAGGTAGAAAAACAGCCCAAATGTCCCCAACAAGGGAAAGAACCAGGCAGCAAACTCAATCTTTTAAGCTTAATAAAGGCTCTGTTTCTAGTTATTCTAAAACCCTAAATCAAGGAAACCGAGAGCTCTTCGCACATAATCATCACAAAATCAACAACCACGTAGCATTTCAACATTCGTTGACCAAAACACAGCCAGGCATAACAAATCGACCAAACAAGAGAAACGCATGGCATGGCATGGCTAAAGTATACAGAAAGGTCAAAGGATCAATGCTGTATAAAATCAAGGCGTAAAGGTTGCTGTGGTTACCGATTTGCAGCAAGAAATTAAAAGGGATCGTCGACAGAAGCGAAAACCGAAAGAGAAACTCGGGTTAGGGTTTCTAGAAGAAGAGGAAACAAATCGGGGATTCTTGCGAGAGGAGGGGAAAGATAGGAGATAAAGAAGACGCGTGGGATATTTATATGCAGAGAGCGGATTTTAATTGGCAAATTAAAGCAATGATTAAAAACAGGTAATGAAATAATTTATGTTTCAAGTCCGCGTGGAAATTAAAGCAATTATTGCGTCACCTCTGGGGGTTCCGTGGGTTAACCATCCGGTGCGGCGCCGTAGGGACGGAAAGCAGGGGCTTTATGCGGCTGTATTTGGTTGGTTATCATGTAGGACAACAGGGGCCAATTGAGATAAAAGTAGAAAAATAAAAACGAGGGAATTGAATGCTTATCAAATTGCAGATGCAAGGAGATTTGGTGGCTGTCTTGATGACTTTTCCTCGAGACTGATGTTGGATTATATTTTATGGGGATCCTTGCTTTGCTTGAACCTCAAAAGGAGAAAGGAAATGCAACTCAGGCAGACGGATCCTAATCTCTCTTCTTTTTTGAACTATCATTGACATTTATCAGCCAACCCATACTATGTAAACGCCTTGTTAGCATGAAACAATTGCATATGCCGGGCCAACAGAATTATTTATGTTTTGCTTGGGATTTTGAGTTCTCAAAATCATTATTTGCACAAGAACCACGGTTACCAATACACTCATAAACCAACTATTTATATTTATATTTTGGAGGAGGTCAGTAATAAAAATTTAATATTAAGAAATTTATTTTTTCTATAATTTCAAGTTTGAGTCTTATAGTTGTTAATATAATAGCCATCAGAAATTTATATGATCGTTAACTTTAAAATTTATAAAATTAATCAAAAAAACACGTAAATTGATATAGAAATCCATATTAATTAAAAAAAAAATACACTCACAAACCAGCCTTTTCTAACTCAAAACTTCATTGATGCACGCTCAACCACAAAACTTGATCGTTACCAATAATATTTAAGAATACAGCAAAGGCTGTTTTTTAAATTAATTTTTATTTAAAATATATTAAAATAATATTTTTGAAATCAACAGTTTTCCGCTGAAAAGTGTTTCCCAGCAGATGGTTTCCGGGTTGCAAGTCAAGTAAAAAAAGAACCATCAGGAGGATCATCTTGGCAACCCCAAGCATTATTACAAGGTGTGCCTTGATAAATTTAACTAGAAGTAAATAAGCAACATGGAGGCAGATAGAAGTTCCATGATTGGCAATGAGGTGGAATGCATTAATGATCAAATTTCACATTGCCAGTAATTCGTAGCGAAGGAATTTTGTCACTCACCTGTCAGCAAGAAATGATTTTATTCTAACAATTATGTCCATCCCACTCTTTATGAGGGACCTAGATCTCTGATGAGAATGCTAAAACAAAAAATACTTATCAGTTCACTCCATAGATCCACTTTTCAGCATTGCTAGTGTAGCTAACCAATTCCTCTGGCTTGAACCATAAGTTAATCTCATCCTTGGCGGTCTCGGGTCCATCACTTCCGTGAATGACATTTCTACATGAAACAAACCAGGGGAAGATTAGCCTATGCAAATCAATTACAGACTAAAAAACATGAAACACAACTATCATGCAGGCTTCCAGGTCCCGTAAACTTCACAGTCAGTTGCCCGATAAATAAATTAATACACAACAGCACTAATATTACACAAGGTCAATCAAGTGAAAGAGTTGCAAGGTAATACTATACAATCACGAGCTCCATGTAACATATCATAAGATCCAGAAAACTAGATATTTGGACTAAATTCAGTTACCCTCCAATAGCAACGGCTAGATCACCCCTGATAGTTCCTGGTTCTGATTTCTGAGGATCCGTTGCTCCAATAAGTTTCCTACCATATTTGATCACCCCCTCTCCTTCCCATACCTGCATGAGTTGGATGAGTTCAATTATGTCAAGAGTAGACATCAAGCATTGAGGTAAAAATTCTGCTCTTCCATTTTCATACCATGGCAACAACAGGTCCTGAGCTAAGGAAGTCACAAAGACCATTAAAGAAAGGTCTTTCCTTCAGATCATGATAATGTTTCTGAGCATGTTCCTTAGAAGGAACCACCACTTTAATTGCTACAAGTTTAAAACCTTTTCGCTCAAAACGAGAAATGATTTCTGAAATCTGGAAGAAAAATACATGTCAGAAAACCTATACATCAAAAAGCTGACACTGGGAGAAGCAAATGCTACCACCTAGACAGGTAAGGCAACAAAATTTTGTTGAAGTTGATTGCATCAGTGCACTCTAAAGAAGGTTGCCAAGGAATAGGGTTTTAAGATGCCAAAATTCAGATGCTTATCTTACCAGCCTTCTCTGCACTCCATCAGGCTTGATGGCAATGAAAGTTTGCTCCATCTGAATATAGAATGAAGATTGAACATTAACAGAATGACAAGGAAGGAAGAAAAGATGCACAGTGAGTAGGTGACAGTTAAAGACACGGATCAAATGCTCATTAGATTACCTGAGCAGCATGTGCCTCCTGTTCTTGGAGCATATAAACTGCAAAAATTTGAAGAAAGGAAAGTCAAAATCAATATTTAAAAAGAGGGAAAGCTAATCAATAATATCTTGCAAGCAAAAAATAATTCATAGAGCATACTATTATATGGTGACTCTCATCCTTAATTATCAATATCTTCAAGAGATATAGACATGATCAGCCTTAAGCACACACTAAGAAAGACATTTTTTACATTGTTTAGGTGAATTTTAGGTGTGAGATAGGCAAGGATACGAAAATCTATGGTGTCTCCAACTCTATGTTACTTCTTCCACATTTCCATATTACTTGACGAGCAATTTTCACAAGAGACAACTTCCCAAATGAAAATGAAGATTTAATGGATGTCATAAAGAAGGGTGGATGGCTGGGTGGTGGTGAGACCACAAGCTCAAACTGGTGAGAGGACAAGCAGAGAATGTAAGATAGCACTAACATATTCATGCATTTTGGAAGTCAGCTGGAATGTCAGGGGAAATTTAGGGAAGCAATCAAGTCCCATGCCTAAGATTTCAACTGTTACCATGCTTAAGCCTAAGCACGGAGTGATTATTCTAGAAGAGGTCCTGAAAGTCACTGTGCTAAAAAAAACTTGAGCAAGGAACAAGTCTCCTCTTCCTTCATGCATTTCTATGCTGAAGACTCCTTTTCTTTTTTCAGGTGAAATATGGAAGAGCTAACACAATGCTTTTGTACGAAGAAAATAAGTAAAATTCCAAATAAATAGAACAAAACATTTTTTCTTTTCTTTTTGTATCAGGAACTCCAGGAGAAAATGTTTATGATGATGTGCCAAAATACATACCAAAATTCCAATTGGATCGAAAAGACATGCAAAATCCATATTAAACTACAAAATAAAGAGGCCAAAAAAGTACAGTATTTTTGGTCCTAACCTGCGGCGGGAAATGCAAGAGCCCCTGAAATCCATTGCCTAGCCACATTTGAAGAGCCAGTCCTTCCATGAACCGAAGCTAGGAAAGGCAACTTTCCACTGAATGAAACTGCTGCTGCGACAGCTCTCCCTTCTACAAATAAGACAACTCATAAGGGGTAAAAAAAAAAACTTTTCCAATCCTGCTCACGTTAAATTTTTCTACTACACATATAGCATACATTCGTGTTTGTGGGATGAGAAAAGTTCAGCAAAAAAGCAAGAAAAGAATCGCCTTTAACGCCATAAACACATGCTTAATGTCCTTTTTGACAACACAGCGAGGAGCAAAATAGAAATTCTTGTTGCTGATGTTTACAGTGACCAAGCAGAGGCAGATTAGAGATTAAAAGATTTCCACCACGAAATTAAATTAGAGCCAAAGTGATTATAGAATATCAAAATATTTCTATTTTTTTCCTTTTCCTTATGCTCACCAAAATCATAATTCCAATCACAGTATTAATACATTAAACCCTGATTCATAAGCCTAAATACGAAAAAAAGAAAAAGAAAAATTAACCTCAATCAAAAGAATTACACCATCTCTAATACGCTTGCGTACACATGTTAATTAACAACTTAAAAAAGATAGACAATCACGTAAACAGAAGCATTTCAGTAAATAAAAATCGTAACATTCAGATTTAAACATTTCAGTAATTCAAAAAAACTAATCAAGTATATTTAAGAACAACAGCAATAATAACAAAATGTAAACAACAGGTAAATAAAAACAGAAGCAGAATAATAGAATTGTAAAAGAACTAAAAGATAATGGATTATATTACCAGAGTAAAAGCGAGAGCTTTTAGAGGCTGAAGAGAGGAGAGACTGTGCAGCTCTAGAAGCAGATCTCCATATCTTAGGGCTCATTTTTATTTATATATATCCTTTTCGTGAGCTTAGCAAAATGGAGATGCAGAGAGAGAGAGAGAGAGAGAGAGAGAGATGATATGACAGTGAGAAGACAGCTCAAAGTGAGTCATGATTACAGTTTTGCTATAATTATATAATGATAAAATACTTTATTTTATTGGTTTATGGTCTGTTAGGAAGAAAAAGGTGGGTGTTAAGTGATGATTACAACTTTTAAAATGTTTGCAATGTTCTTCTTTACTTCTTTTTTCTAAATGATTAGAATATTATCGAATTGGTTTTGTTAAGTTAAAATTAATTTATTATTTTTTGGGAATCTATGACGGATTTGCAATGCATAGTTATATATATTACTATAATGAGTTTATAATTATTATTTTTTTTGTTATAGCATTTAGATAATGATTGGATTTGTGGCTTGTACTTTTTGCAATTTAGATTTTTTTAATGTAAAAAAAAAAAACCTTAGGCAAGGCTAGTATATTTGAAAAAATAAAAATAAAATGAAATTATGGTCACTAACTCGACAACTAGATAAATTAATTTAATAATATAATTAAAAAAAGATAATGATGGTAGATAATTTGAACAAAAAACAAAAAAATTAACAATGATTAACTACAAAAAAAAAAAACACTTGACAATATAATGAAAATATATATTCTCAATGTTCTTAGAAGGTCTTCATTGTCTTATTCAATAACAAAGTAAAAATTAAATGAGAAGGAGATAACTTCATGGAAAGAAAAATGAAAAACAAAATCTAAAGCTTAATTCCTAGTAAATCAAATGATGAAGTTGAAATAAAAAATTTACAAAAAGACAAAAAAAACAACCCACCTGAGTCAACCAACTAGATCCACAACCTGGTCATGAAACTGTAATAACTCTATATAAAGCAAATAAAATAAATATATAGATTTTGATTCTAAAACCAACCAAATGTTAAAGGACAAAACTGAAAAAAAATTTTAAAAAAAAACCTTGAGTCAACCTGACTTAACCTACCAGATGCGTAACCCACGACATAAAATCAAGATAACTTTATATAAAAAAAGTGAGAAATCAACAAAGTTCATCCCTAATCAATCAAATGTTGAATAATGAAATTGAAAAAAATAATTTTAAAAAAGAAACTAAAAAAAACCAAAGTTAACTCGGGGCTACTCTTCCATATCTTTAATCGAATCATGAGGTTGGGATTACCTCATAGAAGACAAATTCAAAAAACAAATCACGATAAAAAAATTTCAAATCAATAAAATGACGAGGGAAGAAATTGAAAAAAAATCAATCCAAAAAGAATCCAAAATAAAACAAATAATAATTTAAAGAATGAGAATCAAATTTGACATACAAAATTAAAATCAAATGTTGAGGGCTAAAATTAAAAAAAAAATCAATTAAGAAAAGGATCCAAAACAAAACAAAAAAAGTAACCAAGAGAATGATGATCAAGTCTAATATAAAAATTAAATAAAACTAAATGTTGTTAGAGCCTTGTTGTTGATTTGTCATCGACACACACCAGACTATCAAAAGAGAACTCGTGTGCACCACTTTGAATTCAATTGTGGGTAGCAGTGTTACACTATCAGATGAAGTCGCATGTGCCACTAAACTGTGATGACTTCAATGGACGCACCAATACAATTGTCTTGCCCGTCCTTTCTAGTCTCTGGAATTATTTTTATATCAATAATATTTATTTTATTTTACAAAATTAATTATCAAACACATGCAAAAAAATTTCATCATATCATGGGTTCCCCATATATAGCCAACGAAGAAAAAAAAAACTATCTAGTATAATAATAAAAGAAAAAAACTCAATGTGAAAAGATGAAATTAAAACATAAAAAATAAAGAAACAAAAAAAAAGGTTGAATCCCCCTTTACCCATACAATTCAGTACTTGATGTTTGCAAGAAAAAAGAGCTCAATACTTGTTCAATATTCAAATTCAATCCCATTGCTTTAATTATTTTAATTCAATTCAATTTTATTTTTTAAAAATGGAGCATCAATTGAGAGCCGATTTTCTTTCTTGAAACCGCGAGTAGCCAATACGAAGCTAAATGAAACAAATAACCAAGTTTAATCCTAAACTAATGTAATAAAAAAGCATTAAACTAAAAAAATAATAACCAAGTAACCAAAAAAAAAGAACTAAAATGAAAGAGAAAATATTGTCTGAACACAACACAACACAATGACATACTAAGCAAGTTTAGTTTTTTTCTTAATACATACAACTAAAAAAGGTATTTAAAAAAACAAACATATATGATCTGAGATTTTTTTTTTTTTTACATTGCGAAGATATTTGTAGAAAAAGAGAGGAAGCTCTTTTTGTTTTTTTTGTTGACCTCTAGGCTTGAGTTAACAAGGAATGAACTTCTTTTTGGCCAAATGCTTGGCGTGCAAGCATGTCGATGGAGACAAATGGGTACCTATTCCCTCCCTTTAACCAGAAACCTTTTTTAAAAAAAGGAAAAAGAAAAAAGAAAAAAGAAAAAAGAGAGAACAATATTTTGCTTTATGTTCTTGGCCACTAATAAGTTTGTACCTTAAAAAGCAGTTTGATGCTTTTAAACGAACCACACAAAACGTAATAGTTACATGAAACTGATCTAGTCCCTAAATACTGTCCTCATCGTTTTATGTTTTTCTAGCTTAGAATGCCAAAACTTTATTTCTTTTTCCTCTATAATTTCCTGCACATGATATAGTTGATCCTCTTCGCCAGCTTGTTAGAGATGTCTGGCTACCGGCAAGGGAATTTGGAAATTCCCTGCACTAGATATAGACAATAACATTTTTATTTTGATTTAATTTAATTTAACTCTTTTAAGTTTTGACAGGTGCTACGAGCAATGAGGATTTTGTATATGCTCTACAGTTCATCTTCTGTTTTCGAACTTTCTGGTTAAACAACGACGACGACTCCAGTATTCCTGTATAGAGGGCCACCTTGTAAGCAACGACGCCGTTAGTGATGGCAGTGGTGCTTTCATAAAATTATTAGATTTGTTGCAAGCGCGTGCGACGTCAAGAAATCACTTGATTTAGGGTTATTAGGAGATTTAGATAGACTAATTTTATTTAAAATTTGAGGGTAAATAAATGGTAGTGGACCAGGAAAGATATTAACATTTTTAGAGGATTTTATTTGAGGTAAGTTATATTATATAGTTTAGATGTGGTTTAAAAATATTGATAAATTTCTAATTGATGATATGTCTACGGTTTAAAAAAACAAACTAAAACCTAAACCAAAATCCTAAATAAGATCAAACTTAAAAAAATACAAAAACTCAATTTTTTTAATCAAAACCTAGAAAAACAAAGAACATGAAGAACACCAAAAAACATTCAACATGAACCCAACTACATAGATTTCAAATCAGACTAGATATGAACGAACCAAGGATATAGACATGGAAGAAATAATGCAAGGATCAATAATCTAGCGTTCATTTCATACGCTTCGATTATCACTCATAAATCAGGATTTTATTATAATAGGTTTCGGTTCAAAACCAAAATTCTAGGATGAAAACCTACTGAAAACAAGCTATTGATGCAAATAAACCCTAGATTATTGACTAATAATCTAGGGTTATATGAATCAGGAGGATCAATAATCTAGCATTCATTTCATACGCTTCGATTATCACTCATAAATCATGATTTTATTATAATAGGTTTCGGTTCAAAATCAAAATTCTAGGATGAAAACCTACTGAAAACAAGCTATTGATGCAAATAAACCCTAGATTATTGACTAATAAAGTCATACGAAGGATTATGTGCAAAAAATTAAACTAAAATTGATCCAAATTATAAGGCTAAGACAATGTTGTTTCTAGGAACACGAAAAACATACTTTAAAACCCAAAAAGTACATAGATATAGAAGTAGCCATTATCAAAAGCTAGAACTGATGTTTTTAGCTTTTAAAATATATTTTCTTAGTTTCAACAAATCATATAACAATAACCAAGCATGGTTATTTCAAAATTCCTAATTGGCACTGCCAACTCCTAATTTCTCACCATGAATACATGGCACCATACACCACATCCAATTTATTTCAAAATTCCTTCTATGTTTTCAAAGTACAAGTTTCCACTTTAGTGCATCCACTTTCAACATCTCAACCCAACTATACAATTTCATTTTCATTTTCATTTTCTTTTCTCTAAGCACACAAGGTAAATAATTCACATAAATAAATCCTAAAATCTTTTTTAAGCACATTATTTACATTTATTTCGTAGGTAAACACACATTTCAAAAACTTTAACCTAAAATTATCTCCCCCTCCTTTTTGCTCTCCGTGGTTTGTTTTAATTTTTTTTGTCATGTTTTTACACTAGTCATCACTTAGACCATATCTCCTACATAAATCCTTACAATGCATCCATTTTCCTCAATTTGAGTGTGAACCCTAGAATAAGAAATTTGGGGTTCTTTGTAATTGTTCATAATAAACTTTCAAAACAAAGAAAAGGGTTAAAGAAACACTTTACTAACCAAGTTTTGAATTCAATTCAAAATGTTCTTACGGGTTTCAGAAATTATGTTTTCCTTTTACTGATGATTTTTTTTTTTTTTTTTTTGTGATTCGCTTGTAAGTTCAAGTAGTTTTGCCTTGTGGTCCTGGCTGGGGCTCCAACGCCTAAAAGAACTGAGTTCAAAGTTTTCATTTATGATACTTTGGAATAGAAAGAAAAACTTCATTCTACTAATTCACTAGGAAACCTTTTTTTTCTCATCAAAGAGTGAAG
>Ga0325410_1002765_pt1 | contig 19679 bp, 19 predicted proteins | sample PopdelMetagenome_16_FD_206182 | JGI IMG/M metagenome (GOLD analysis project Ga0325410, IMG submission 206182) | Populus deltoides microbial communities from Bellville, Georgia, United States - Xylem-PdIQD-R3 | ecosystem: Host-associated > Plants > Phyllosphere > Stem > Wood/Secondary xylem... | reverse complement strand
TATATATATAAACTGGAAACACTAATTTTATTTTGCTTAATTCCCATTATATAATGTCATGAAGAAGAAAAGATGCAAATAATAAAGAAAGTTAATCTATGAAAACAAAACTTTAACTTTTTATGAACAACTCGCAAACTTTCCTTAAAGCTACGAAGGAAAAACCTTCTCAATCATACAGCGAAGGAGCCATAAAAACTCAGCGCATGCTTAAATCACATAATTCTAGACCAGATAGATGCGGATAAACAACACTAATTTAGCTGTGCAAGGTAACTATTGTATACCAGCAACTTGCTTAATTCTTACACCATGCCTATGGTCCATGGGTCATTTTTAGATGTCTTTTGCTTTATATGACGAAAGCATGCCGAAGAAATACGTAGCCTTTTCTAGATTCTGCAAAAAAGCAAATGCATGAATCATAAATCTGGGAAAACACCAGAAACGTGCTAAGTGAATGAACAAGATCATAGAGTCAATGGAGAGGGCTATATTTACTCAAATTTGTCATGAACTTTTTACTTCTTTTGAAGGCTTGGAAGTCCCAACTAGAAATCAAGTCCAAGTGTCCAAGCTCTCTAGCTAGCAGGAGAGTGTATACATAAGAATTCTTGTGTGAATGTAAGGATAGTAGACCCAGTAGAGGTGGGTTGAGGGTTCTGTTCCCATCCACAGGCCCCCACCCCCACATGACCTTTCACTCTCATGGTGGTTGTAATCTGAACGTAGACTTAATTCTATGAATCCAGGTAGTGAGATAGTTGCAGCAGGGTGGCATCAGGCCCACACAACCATCTGCTCTTGCTCTTGCTGCGGCATTAATAACCCATTTGCCAGATTTCAAGCCTCTTTACATTAAAGCTTGACCGGCGGCCACCTCTCCTTTTCTATTCTGGAAAATGGCCATCAAATAAGGTCTTGTAAAGAGGAGCTAATTATGAAACCACTAATCTGCCTTTTATATCTCCTTTTCCTTCCATCTTCTCACTTTCAAGCTCGCCCATCGGACCGGGAAAAAAAAGAGAAGAATTTTACACCAACGCAAACTATAGCTCCTGCTTTTGGTGCATCTCAGGATTAAAGAAGCCTGTGTATAAATCTTCTTGGTGAAGATAGGATCGTACTTGATCACATCTGTAAGTAATGGTCCTGCCAAAGTTTCAAGTCCATAGTTCATTAGAACTCTCTGTTGAAAGATCGCCCCATGAGGCGTGGGGACAGCTTAACCTCTTCATCTCATCAATGTCCCCCGTGTGATGGGAACATGGGGAGGAGTTAAGATGGAGTGACGAAGTATCATCTACCTGTCCAAATTCACCAACAATATTTAAGGATTTGGATTGACGTTTCCAACTCATTCAAGCAGAAGGATGGAAGAATTTCTCAGCTCATAGCCAAGAAAAAAAAGCGAATTAGACAATATAAACTGGATTGAGAATATGATAAAATATCCAATACCGTCTACCACTGGGAACCATGCCTGAGATTTACTCATCCGTTCAGAATTGTTTATTTATTTTGATTTTAATTGGCTATTTACAAGATCATCCATGCCAAATTTCAAGACGATCGACTGGATAATAATAATAATAATAAGATGATTCATTTTTATATAACATTTATTAAATTTTCACCAAACTGTGCCAAAATATTCAATACTAGCAACCCCTAGGTATCAGGCCAGTGACCACTCTCATCTTGCAGTGGAGAGGAGTTAAAGAGAGGATGAAATTATCATCCTCTATCTCCTCTATTGTTAATTTTAACAACCAGCCATATCAGCTTCAACTGATCATATGGTAGGATGGTTAAGTAGTGTTTGGCACTGCGGTTGGAAAGTGTTTATAAAAAAATTTAAAATTTTTTTATTTTGTTTTAAATTAATATATTTTTGATATTTTTAAATCATTTTGATGTGCTAATATCAAAAATAATTTTTAAAAAATAAAAAATATTATTTTAATATGTTTTGAAATAAAAAACACTTTAAAAAATAACCACTACTTTAATTTCAAACACCCTATTAAAAAAAAAAAAAAAAAAGGGGCTTCCAGCACTCATATTAAAGAAGAGGGGTGGACCTTATTGACCATGGGTGGGTAGGCTCATGCATGGGCATACACGTGAAAACTCTTTTATAGGCACACCCACGTCCATTAATTGTTCCCACAAGCATTACTTTTTTGTCCATTATCAAATTCGGTCCAATTTAACATATCTGCGTGCGCGCGCGCGCGCACGTGTGTGAGTGAAAGGATATATAGGGACATTGCTTGATCCACATTGGAAACTTTCCCAAAACTGAATTAGCTTGCTGAACATTTTGGACCCTTAGGCCTGCCAGTGATGAATAGAAAAACTTACAAGAAGAAAAGGATACGAGGATAGTGTTATGAAAAAGTTCTGACTAGGCCCAACAACTGAAGCGGGACTGCCTTAAATAATCTTAGTAAATCTAACAAACAAATGAAAATGCCTTCCTCACAAACAAAAATGTCAAAAGGAAAACTTGATGAAAACAAAAGCGAAACCTGAGTATAATTGAGCTTAAGAAACACCAGGCAATCAACCTTGCTATTGTTTTCGGTCAGGTCCAGTGATCTTAACAGCTTACACCTAATTATAAAAAAAATTAGCAATACACAGTGTTCGTACACACCGAGCATGTCTCTGGCATGAAAGGTCTTCCCATTAGACCGAGTTTCCATGGAGATGATCCCGGTCATCTCCAAACACGTAGGTGGTTGCCTGGTAGTCTGAGAACAAGAGGGAAAATCAGAGAACACTGCTGTTGTGGTGATAATTGAATTTACTTTCTGTGAATGAAAATTTTCTATAAATGTTATGGTGACACATTGGATCATTATCTGCAGAAAGATTCTTACTGAACGAGGAAAAAACCAGTACAAACTCATTCAAGTTACAGCTACAAGTGTGTAGAGCTCTTCAGAAGGCCAAGCATGTTGCTGCAGCAATTCACTTGCAAATATATCTATCACATTACCCAGCTCCTGACTTTCAAGGGACTTGATTCCCTGCCGGCTGTTCAATTGCGCTCACATTAGTTTATCATTCATCCACTCATCACCATACAGACTCAAATTTGATTCCCCACATTCAATTCATATTTCCATACGTCGTGTGATAGTGTAAAACAAGAAACAACGGCCAAAAGGCTAAAAAAGGAGAGCGACAAAAAATTAGTAACCGCGACTTCTTGAATAAATCCAAGTATATACAAAAAACATCAGCCAGAAATTGGCAAGGTGAATTAGAATCTTGCACTCTTCCAAAATGCTCCTCTCCATGGAAACCAATTTTGTTTGAAGATTTAAAACCCCAATTCACCGCAGTAGGAGACCCAAGTTGGGGACTTCCCAGAAAGAAATAGAGACAATTTTGGCCACGTCTCTCATTGTCCTAGTTGACTGGAAATTCATTTAAGGTTTCCTAGATGCCTTGTATTCAAGTTTGATAAGATTTGCCCTCAGCAACATAGCCCGAACATCCCTATCAAACTCACTGCCTGTCTGCAGTACCCGCTGGAAAGTGGCATTCCTTTGATCTGCATGCCGTGCATATAGAATTTTGTTGTGTGAGTCAATTCGTGCCTGCACAGGCATGATTTTCTTATCAGTAAGATATTGAAATAAAATGCGCAATAGTATGAAAGGTTTGGCAGTGAGACCAGAAAACAATCACTGAACATGCTCAATAATACTGAAAAGTGATCAGGTCAAAACCCCCATCATGAAGGTCAAGGAATTCCAGTCACCTAGAAATTTCCTTCTTTTTTTTGGAAAAAAAGAGAAGGGTTCAGGCTATTTAGTGCTTGTTTAGGAGTGTGATAAAGGTTGCGTTTCAAAGTGATTTTCGCTCATAAATGCATCAAAATAACATTTTTTTTTAAATTCATTTTTGACATCATTAGCGCATCAAAACAATTCAAAAACATTAAAAAAATAATTTTAAGCAAAAAGAAATTCAAATTTAGGGCAACCGATGTTTTAGCTGCAATGTCAAACACACCCTTAAGCTGGACAATAGAGGGGGGAAATAGCAATGCAAATTTCAAGGCAAACCTGTATTTGATTGTCAGTAATCAAAGCTTCAAGTTCTTTCTCTAAGCTCGCAACAGTTGTTTTGAAAGCATTAGCCATCATGTGCAGATCAACAGACACAAATGGGTGTGTATACTGAATGAGAGCTTTGTTGCGGATTTGATCATACAGTGTCTGGACGTGGTCATGCAAATGGATGTCAAGCATCAGGTTTGCTTTAAGATTTCCCAGGTAATCCAGACAAGAAGCATAATGGCTGCAACAGAAAACAGAGTAAAGGACAAAATTTTGTTTATATAACACACCTCAAGCCCAGCAACAAAGATACAACTGCTGGAAAGCATATGAGAAAAGACAATGAAAAAGAAAATAGAGCACTCAACTATACTCCAGGAAATCAATTAGAGTTGAACAGTGATAAATTTAAAAATATGAATGTAAGCTCAGCTGATGGAAAAAGACACTAAAATAAGAAGGCAACTGATGTCTCAGGCTACCAATTGGTGTTAAATATCAAAATGTTGACATTATAATGCAAACTCTCCAAGCAGCCTTGTACAATTCGATAATCTGACACAAGCAAGATGAAATGAGAAGGAACCGTGTTTTCCTTCTTTTCCAGCTTTTTCCTGCTTTAAGTAGAAAAAAGACTACAGGAAAACAGAAAGCTTAACCCAAAAAGATTTCTTTTGGAACTTGGAAAGGTTGATCCCAGAGATTATAGATCTATTAATTGAGACAAACTCTTGGAAAAAATGAGCAAGTATTGAAAATCTTCCCAGTGTTAAAGAACTCATTTGCTCAAAATCAAAATCCAGGACTTTGATTCAAGAAAAAGAAAAGATCCTACCAACACGTGATTTCTTGAATTTTACAATATAGAGCAGAATGGCTCATTTCCATCTTGCAAGAATATATCATCATGAAGTCAGAATTAAAAATGCAAATCAAATCGTGTACCATCATATAATGAATTACCTTGAGTAGAAATCATGAATAAGCTCTCTCACTTCAGGTACCAACTCCAAGAAATTACGAAAGTTGATGCTGTCTATGACTTTGTTCTGCCAAACAAAAGCATTGATTAGAAACTATCTATTAAGTACATTAACAGAAAGAGAAAAACAAGTTAACAGGGAGAAGTTGAGAAGAAGGAGAAGATGATACACCTTCAGCTCCATCCGGTCAAAACTTGCAAGTGCACAAAGTCCTCCATATGTTGCAACATCTTGAGGAGCAATAACTTCATTGTATGAATTTCCCAATTCAGGACCCACTTCCAGGAACTGCACCCATAGAAAGATAAGATGCACAAAGTACGATCACAATCACAATAAAGATGCGAGTTACCTCTAAATGCCCATCCAAGTTAAACAATATCGAAAATGAGCGCATAAAAAGGGTACTTGATTCATCAAAATGGCTGAGCAGCTGAATTTCAGTAAAATAACAAGCACCCTTCAACTTCAAGTTTTCAACAGTTAAACGAAACGCTGACCAATGCCTACTTAGAATGCAAAGAAGATACAGTATCTCTATCAGCAATAAATCACAATATTCCATCAATAAACAGGAAAAAAAGATTCTTAAATAGCTGAAAGCATAATCATTAACCTGATAATTCCAAAAGATACTTATAAGATGCAAATGTGGCGCTGTGAGTTCTTTACAGCCAGAAAGATCACAGGAAATACAACTCACACAAAGCAACCAAAGGTACTTGAACACAACCAGTAAGTAATTCAGATAATTTTAACACGGAGAGAGAGAGAGAGAGAGAAAGCAAATATCAGCTGTGTAGTCCAATTCTTACTTATCTTAACTGCATCCTATGTAATTATAATGCTAAAAATGCAGAATTACCAATAATGCACGAGTTAAAAGGAAAGGAGAAAAAATGGAGAGACCATATTGATACTAAACAGAATACATTGGAAGTACACAACACAAACCTTTCGAGCAGCGAGTTTGTATTTTTTAGCATCCAAATTAGCCAATCCCGCAGCACAACGTAGTTTTGAGACTGTATTAGGGTCAAGGGCATCCGCTGTTTGTTCTGCTTTGTTGATATAGCTCGTGACATGAGTAAATTGACCCATCTCAATGCTTACAAGAATTGCACTCATACACATATGAATAACGTGCTTTGATGTAGTGCAATAATCTCGAGTACGAACATAACTTTTAAAGGCATCCGCAAGGGAACCATGAGCGTAATAGTAATCTCCAAAATCATTATATCCCATTCTTATGCTTTCTTTTATCAAATTTGTCTGCACAACACAATAAATAGAAAAGAAAAGAAAAGTAAATCACACCAGCAAAGAAAGTCATCATAAAAGTGAACAGAGGGGAGAAATTTACTTAATCCTACACCAAGTCTCAACTGTCATAATCAGAAGGATAATCATAAAAATGTGGCAGAGATACAACTACATAATCTCTTATAGCAAATACATATCCACCATGCCACAGTAAGCCAACAAAACAAACACCGCTCTATCTTAAAAAAAAAAGAAAAAAGCAACCAGCATTAAATTAACAAAATAATCATCACTAAAACAAACCCACAACAAAAACCATAACCAATGTTTAATACTTGCATTACAGCGTAAATGTAGACATAATATGAATTCCGAAAATCACCAAAAGAATAATAATCACTGAAAGAGGCTCATAATTTTTTTAAAAGGAAAAACATATCGGTGCTTTTTACCCTGTAAGCATTAAGTTCATTCTCAAGCTTCTCTTTCCTCTGATCGGCTCTTCTATCCACCATCTCACACCAAGCACTATCCATCCCATAATTATCCCCCAACCTCCCATCAATCTTATGCACTACATCTCTAAACAGTTGCGTGTTCTCTCCTTTCTTGATCTCTTCGTAAGCCATTCGAAGCGCTTCCATCTGCATCGCCGTATTGTTATTCTGACCACACTGGTCGGCGATAAACAGTAACCGCGTGATTTTCGTTCTTCCTGTGTACAGTCCAGCATATGCTTCGATGTCAAGTTGTTCGCTGCTTATGATTGGTCTGCTTCGACTGTTTGAGCTGTCGGCTTCTCCGTTGGCGTAGATCTCGTCGTCCGGTTCCATTGAATAAGAATTTTGTGGGTTAGGGTTTTTTTGGGTTGGTGAATGACTCCTGCTTGATTTATCTTCCTGGACGGTGGCTTTTATATGGACGTTTGTCTAGACTAGAGTCACCTAAAGTCGGCGTCGTTTCTCTTTAGTCCTTGAACCAATATATATTGAATTATTGAATTATATAAATAATGTAAGGAAACAAAGAAAAAAACAAAAAAGAGAAAAAAAAACTTGAAAATATTAATAATGGCTGAGGTGAGATGATTTGACATGGTTTATGCATCAGATTTTTTTAAAAGAAACAACCTTGCCGTGAGGATCGAGAAAAAAAGAGTCTTACTTTTCTGAGGAACCTTGAAAAAGCAAGAAATGCTGCACAGGTAATTCAATTGTTTCTTGAGAAAATTATACAAAGCACCAAGCATGCATCCCATACAATTGACCCTGTCTTAGCTAGTGGGCTTTAAGTTCATTGATACTGTTATATGAAAAAACAATTAGCTAAGGTTATCACACGGTCCATTGGAATGAATATATATATATATATATATATATATAGACACATGTTATGATTATTTTGCTCTTTCAAAAAAAAATAATTCGTAAGGCTTGGATTGAAGATTATATTAGTCTTTTTACGCGGCTCATTAGCCATTTAATGATTGTGTGATGTCAATGTATGATTTTTTTATTATTTTTAAATAATTAAATTACTCAATCATCCTCGATTTAAAAAAAATTAAAAGGTCAACTTTGCCCAGACAATCAAGGGAAAATGAGCCATGAATCTAGGGCCTTCTAGTCTTTTCAAATAATTATTATGGTAAACCTAAAAAACATAGAAAGTGATTTGGTCTTTTTCTTTTAAAATATCATTTTTTAATTAATAAAGTCCGCTTTTTTATTTTTTTATTTTCTATCTTCTCCTTTAAAAATACAGTTCCTCCTTTTGTTTTCTATTTCAATTTCAATCCTTATTCTTTTGAATTTTTTTACCCTTTAATTGATTTTCTTTTCAATTTAACCCCTCAATTCTAATTTGGCATATTTTAGTTTTTTCAATTTAGTCTTTATTGTTTTGATTTCTGATTTTTTTTCCCTACCTCTTTTTGTGAAAGTTTTGTTTATTTTCAATTTAATTCTCAATTCTAATTTGCTATAAATAATGTTTTTCAATTTGGACTTCTTCTTTTAATTTTTATTTTTTTTATTTTATCTTTTTGTTGAGATTTTGATGGTTTTCACTTTTATCTTTCAATTCAAATTTGTTGTGTTTTATTTTTTTTTCTAATTTAGTCCCTATATTTTGATTTTTTTTTCCTCTTGTTATTTTTTTTGTTGCCCTCTAATTTATTTTTTATTTTGATTTTCACTCTCATTATTTTAATTGCTATTTTTTTCAAATCGTTTTATGTATTTTTTTTTTATTTTATCATTCGACATTTGATTTGTGAAGAACTAGACTTCTTCGTTTTCTCATGTATGAACTTCCTATGCAATGACATGTGTCACAAGTTTTAAAAATTATCCATAACATAGCTTTCAAACTTGACTCAAGGGTCAGCTCGAGGCAAGTCCTGGGACACGATCAGGTGGATTGACCATTCTTTATATTTTATAAACATATAAAAATGACATAATTTTGAAAAAAATAAATAAAAAAGGTCAAAGAGTTTTTAGTAGTTTTTCCCAAGGCTAATTTGGTTATGGGTCAACCCTATTTTTTTGATAGGATAATATTGGGTCAATCCTCCCCCTATTTTTATTAGAGCCCGGCTTGGTCTAGCCTTTAGATTCCCGAGTCACAAGTCAAACAATCTGGTCGTGTCGGGTTTTAAAAAAGTGATTTGTTGAATTATCTATATCTCATTGCCTAGGCCATAAGTTTTGAGGGTTATCCAAGTTGACCCGCCTTTTATTATTTAGATTACATGTTTATCACACAACCTCAAGTTTGCTTGAGTCAGGTTTTTTCTATTTTTTTTTATTCAATAACATACTTCCTGAGATTTTTTTCTCAGGTTATCGTGATTATTTTTTTAAAAAGTTATTTGTTTACCATGTTGTCAATTTTTTTTATTTCATTAAAATAAAACTTGTTTATTCAACCCGATTGAGACTATAATTTAGTTTTTATTTTTTTGATATTTTTTTTTGAATTTAACCCTATGATTAAAGAATTGTTTTTTCTTTATAATTTATTTTTTTATTTTATTTTTCATTCTTATTTTTTTAATTAATTTTTTTTCATAATTTTATCATTCAATATTTGATTTGTTTAGTATTAGATTTGGACCTCTTTATTTTTTCATGTGTTGTGCTTCCAATTTAATAAATTTAACAATATGTGTCATGGGTTTTAAAAGTCATATACCACTTACTTTTCAATCCGGGCTCGAAGATCACCTCAAAGCAAGTCACAAGTCACAAGTTAGCTGAGTTGACTCGCGTCAAATTATTTTTTTTATTTTTTAAATATGTAAAAATAACACTATTTTTTTATATATAAATAAATTCACTAGGTTTTTACATAACTAATTGGGTAGTTAAAACTATAACATGAGTTATTATTATTTTTCTTTAAAATACACTTGAGACATCTAAAGATTTTACAAAAAAAATTAGTGCATGCCCAGCCTAGTTGATTTTATATTAAAAGAGTGTTTGAAAGTATGATAATAGTTATTTTTTAAAGTAAAATAATTTAAAAAAATTAAAAAAATTAATTTTAAAAAAATTAAATTTTAATAAAAAAATAAGTTGAAACTATGCCTGAAAAATCATAGCTTCGATTTGGCAAAATTATCTCCGTAGTGATTACCTTAATTCTCTATTATGATGAATACAACTAACCACTTATATAATTTTTAACATTAAAACTAGATTTCTTTTTTTCTAACATTACAGATAACCACTTATATAATTCTCTGTAATTTCTGTATTTTGATAAAAAAAATTTATAAGTTGGAACTGACTTGGTCCGTCAAGACTGTTGTATCTAGAAATTTTAAGTGTGGTTTTAAAGGGTTTTTATTTGAAAATATATTAAAATAATATTTTTATATTTTTTAAAAAATATTTTTAGTATTATCACATTAAAATAATCTAAAAATATCAAAAAATTATTAATTTGAAGAATTTTTTTTAATTTTTTCAAAAGCAATAAATCTAAAAAATATTTTTTTTAGTTATTTTTTTAATTAATTTTAGATTTTAATTATTCTCTATTATTCTACAATGTTAGAATTGTAATCTTAGTACCCTAACTTTTATTTTCAACATACCCTACGTCATTTAAACAACCCTGAAGTATTGAATTTTAAAAGCCAAGTCACCTACTAGAATGAAAAATGGCGGAAACAGGGAAAAAGCGTTCTCTTGATGAACGTATAATATATATATAAAAATATAAGCCATAAGGGTGTAAAGAATGTTTGTGATCATAAATTTAAAAAACCCCAAAAAAATAAAATAAAAATTCCATCTCAAAGCAGCAACCCCTCCTTAATCTTGGTCTGGACGTGGTGCTGTCCAATACTTTTTGGTTGCAAAAAGAATCTTCTCCCTCTCGTGAGGGCTACTTTCATGGTCTGCAATTCTGCCATCCCATTGCATCGCATCCATGATAGCCTTGACAGTCAGCAAGATATCGACGTCGTCTCTGATAATAACACTACCTTCCGGCCTCAAGATCCTATCCATTTCTAGCAGAATATCTTCCACACCACATCTGCAGTGCCAAGCATCAGTGGATAAATTAAGAGGATCAGTATCTTCACCATGTACAAAGGCACGTACACACAGTCAAAGCCGCATAAACAACACAGAAATCTCACCTATTCTCATAGAGGCTGAAAAGAGAATCAGCGTGAATAAAATCGTAAGTCCTTGGGTAAGTAGACATGGCTTCGCACCTGGAAAGAGACAAATCAGTAAGCAGGTAGTAGTAACAACCTCAACTTGATTGAATGAGCCTGGCTGCTTGAGCATAGGGACACTGTGTATGACTAATAATAGTAAATCATGTGAGAACAATAATTTCATTAATAAATATTATTCATTAGCATGTTTGATGTCACTTGCGCTGACAAAAGCAAGTCTAACAATAGACTGATCTGGAAGTTTACTACAATCTGCAAAAGCAACCACCAAAAAGCGGTTGTGGGTCTGGGTGGTTTACCTGCTGCTTTTCTAGGGTGCCCTAGCTACTTTAGAGTAGCAACAATTATGTATGAAAATCCCGATTTTCTTTTCCCTCCGCACAGTTAAAAGGAGCGAAAAACATATTGAAAAGCAGTTTTTATCAATTTTCAAACACTTTAATGTGCATGTTCCTTTAATCAGTGAAAGTACCTTAAGAACTCTTGGTGAAGTGTTTCATTCTTAATTTCTTACACATCATGTTATGTGAAATTATAGCTAACCGGTCCCTTAATCAAACTACTTGTACGTAATTGGAATGAGATTAAAGCATACCAATTTTGATACGTTCCAATGAGGCCACGCTGGAAAATGACCCCCAAAGTATTCATCTTTGCCTGGACAGGGACAACATTCATAACCCACACTGGATCATCAACAAGAGCAGCTGCAAAGCCCCCTAAATGGGCGTTCATATCGAGCAAGTTACGGTACCGCCCAGTCTTCGCTAGCTGGTAGTCGATCTTCTTGTAATATGCTACTCTTTTCTTCCATAACTCTGAATTTTCTACGAAACTATTTGCTGCAAGTCCCTCCAAACTTCCACTACTAATTCTAGGAGGGATCGCGTTCAACCTCTCAGGCCATTTTGCTAGCTGCCCACCAGCTATATCTCTAATGCCAGCCACTTCAGGCAGCGGTGTCAAACAAGTCTCCATCTTGGTGTACCTATAAAACGAAAATAAAATAACAAAAAAGCCAATCAAACAGTGCAAAAGCAAATGAGCATTATAGGAAATTAGTGGGCAAATGTTTTTTATTTTGAAAGCGCCTATTCACTGCTTGTTTCAGCAACCAAATTAAAGCATAAAGTGCCCAAAAGAGAGGGCAGGGAAGAAAAATGCCACCTAAAAATAAGAATTTAGGTGGTCGAATACGTTGAGTATCGCAACTAAAGAGTCACTACTTGTTTGCTTGCAGAAGTAAATTCATTATTAAAAGCAAGGGACAGTGTGTTTTATGACATGACATATGCCTAACCCAACCCACTCCAATCAAATGTTTTCTGGGGCACATGACATCAGAACCCAGGACGAACCCAGGACAAACAAGTGTCAACTCAAATTGAAAGCTACTTACCATGCCATATCAGGATTTTGTGACCTGCAAAAGAGTGGGCGTTTGAACACCTTCCTGTTAACTTTGCAATGGACGTGATTGGTGGGTTTTTGCCAAATAGCAATATCATTCCTTTGAACCAGTTTTCTCCAGCACAGGCTTTTGGCTACTCTCTCAATCTGAGATTGCTCTGCTCGAAGATCTTCACGTGTTCTGTTCCAGCCCTTCCAGTGAGTTTCCCAGTTAATCGGCGGCCCCGACAGAATCCAGTATCCACCCGGACGTAGAATTCTATCAATCTCAATAAGGTATTGTCCGTCTGCTCAGAACATTTCTCAAGAAATAAATCAAATCATGTAAAACACATTATCAGGTAAATCACAAGTAAATTGTAGCATCTGCACTACCATATTGGCCCCAGGGAACGAGGCAGCGAGAGCAATGAGCCATGTCGAAGGATCTTGAAGGGTAAGGTAGCCTAATGGAGGCAATAATTCCAATCAACGCGGGGACTCCACGTTCAAGAGCAAATTGCACCTGAGACACATGGGTGTCTCTTGGTGCAAATGACACTGTTAGAATATTCCTTGAGAGAAGGTAAGCTCCCCAGCTTGCAACCTGCAACATATTGAGGTCAATGAATTAAGAGAAGAGGGCCCATTTCCAATAATTGATAATTGATCAAAGGGATTGAATTCTTCAAACGTACAGAAATGTCAAATGACTGAACAAGGGAATCATCACGGCCAACATAAATAATTATTAATAAGCAGTGAAAAACATTGCATGATAACGTGTATCGAACAAGTTACGATCGATCGCCTTTAATTAGATATGATATGCCTAATTGATATTAAAAATAATTTTGATTATACAGTGATCAGATTAATTTGTTAAAAAATCCTGACACAGCTAATAAAAATTAAAGGAGGGGAGAGGACGGTTCTACAATTATTCGTTTACTATTATAGTATTATGGGCGGAAGGTTGATTCGGTGAAATAATTATTTCTATGCTGTCTTTCTTAAAAATCAAACTCAATTACATCTGGCGTGTAAGAAAAGAAGACTGATGTCATCAAATCAAGTAGGGAGGTTGAAATTTGAGCTGTAGATTGAGGCAAAATTAGTTTACTTCGGATGGTTTTTTTGAAAAATAAATTTATGAAAAGTGATTTATTATTGGATGTTTAGTATTACCATGAAAAATAATTAAATTGAAAAATATTTTTTACTATATCAATAAAAATAAATTGAAAAATAACTATTTTTTTTTCAAGTTTATTAAAATAATAAGGAACAAATCTTGCAACTTAAAAAATTGAATAAGATTAAAATTGAAAAAAAATCTAATTTTATAAATTATCTCAAATAAAATAAATAACAATCAAAATAATAGAGATCAAATCTAATAGATAAAAAAGTTAAAAGATGATGGAATTAAAAAATTATTATTATAATTTCATAAATTATTTTGAATAAAATAAATAATAATCAAAAGAATGAGAATTAAATCTGATAGATAAAAAAATTTCAATTAAAAAAATAATAAGAGAAAAACAAATAACAATCATAAAAATGAGGACTAACATTAACATAAAAATCAAATTAAATCAAATTCTAAAGGATGAAATTGAAGAAAAAAAAAGATTCATAACAAAATATATAGCAATCAAAAGTTTAAGGATCAAATTTGATATAATCAGCAAATAATATGACAGTTCTAATTTATCCATAACTTTTAGAAAATGGTTTCCAGAAAACCATTCTCCATGAAATAAACGCGGCATGAGTTTGATATTAAGGTAACTGTTTGTTGAAATTTAATTTAATTATTTTTTTTGTGTTTTTAAATTATTTTGATGTGTTGATATTAAAAATAAATTTTAAAAAATAAAATAAAATTTTTAATACATTTAAAAAAAAACATTTTGAAGAAGAACGCAACAATACGTTTCCAGAGACTTGTTAATTAATGATTGTTTAAAATTAATGATTGTTTACTAGGGTAACTTAGATATATGCAAAAGGCATTCCCAGAGATGAACACAAATTATTATCCCTTGCTAACCACTTTACTTGAAATTGAAGGATTTTTAAAAAAGAAAACAAACACAAAACTTCTCATCTATTTGTTTACTCGATCTCCTCCAAAACTAGGTGCCTGTTAAGAAACCTTGCGCCATTAAACTGTGCTTTACGTTTGTTTTCATGAAGAAAAAAATAAAATTAATCTCGTCCACTGTTAAGTTCTCCTTGACTTGACCCACAGAAAGATCAAGTCTATTTTAGGCTTTATAATATAAAGAAAAAAGCATCCTTTTGCTGGGCTGCCTGGCGACGGGTTTAACCCATCAGACTTTCTTGTGCAAGGATAGTTGACCCAGTGTGATATTAATTATTCTCAGCAAACTGACCCATAATTAATATTAACATGGAAATCTGCTCCAAAGTAAAGACTTTCATGAATCCTAGCACGCGTATTTCTACATCCACCATCTCTCAATCTAGCTTGAAATCTCACTTTTAGGAATATTTACACTTATTTTCCACTATAATGACGTTACAGTTTCTTCCCGGAAACTACTGGCTTTTCTTTCTTTGAAGGGCACTAATGCAGATTAAACCTCGTACATATTATTCAATTACTAGGCCCAGAACTGAAAATCGGACAACCCTATAATATTTCCCAAAATTTACCATGCATGATAATAAAAGAGGAGAAACATCAAATTAGTCCAATGCAAACTCACGATCGCCTTCTTTGCATAAAACCTAGAATTCTTCAAATGCTACTTGATTAGAAAAATAAAAATAAAGAAAATCGAGCAAACATGTTCAGCCAGCTCAGTACCAGCAAACAACGTATTTTTAATTCCTTTTCAAAAAATAATAAAGATGAAACTTCAACTCTATCGAAACACTAAAACCGCCCGATTCAATATATATCCATCTCTTCAGGAAACAGTAAAGAACACAAGGGTAAAATAGAGTGAAGATGTTACGTACCCCGCAACCAGTATCGATGGCAGTCCTTATTGACCCATCTTTGAGATTTATCAGCTTCCCTATGTCATCAATATAAGCATCAGCACCGCGAGGAAACATGGTTCCACCACCCGGGAACCTGAGCCGCTCTCCTTCTACGCGGACCCAATTCTGATTCTTCTTCTCAACCGTCAAATCTTTATGTGGCACATTAGCATACCAAGCCAATTCTCTACTCTCCGGCCAGCTAAAAGGCACCTTATAACCATACGGAGGCGGTACACGACACTTCAAGATCTCATGGCTCTCCGGGCAGTGTCTCTCTCTGTATACAAGTCTATCCCTATCAAATCTCAACGAACGTTCAGCGTCCTCACATGGGGTGTACTCACTGTACTTAGGGTCACATGGCGGGAAGTGATGCTCACGCGCTACCGGAGGTTTTGGGTCTTGAGCAAAGTGGCGTGCTGCAAAATCTAGCGTTGTGGTGCTGTGATTTGTGGGGGCGCATCTGAAAGCTGTGCTTGAGGATGATGATGTTGTGTTAATAGAGATAGTGCCACGAGAGTTGTGATAAAAACCTGCCAAATAAAAGACTGTACATAGGATTATGGTTATTGTGATTTTGTAGAGGTTGAGTTTCTTGGCTTTGAATGTGAGATAAGAAGGAGATAATATTGCCATTGAAACTGAAACCAGACAAAACAAAACCAGCCCCTCAATTGCAAGAGATATCAAGGAGGGGTGTGTGTGTGTGTTTGTGTGTGTGTATATATATATATATATATATCTGTGAATATATTCAATTTTTAATATGAGTTGTATTTTGTAGAGAGGGATAGGGGAAGATTCAACGTGAGAGTAACGACGACTCGACGAGTAAACGTTTCAAGAGGTGGGATTAGGGGTGGGTCTATGGAGGACGCAGAAGAAGAAGAAGAGAGTATATATATGGGGGAGGGAGATTGAGGATCACGCGCGTACGCGCTCCCCCCGTGAGTAGTTTAATGGTTGTTTGTTACTAGAACTCATCTGCAAAAGCGTGTAATAATTAATAGAATTTGTGTGGTTTTTAAGGTTCGGATTCTGTGTCCATATTTTACTTTCGTCCATTTATGAAACCCGCCGTATCCTTTTCAGGATATTTCACTAGTAATATTAAAATAATTAATCATAAAAACTCAAATGATTTAAATTTAATAAGAAAGTGTATTTCTTAAACCAAAACACTTTCCTTTTATTATTCATTTAATAAGAACTTAACATTATTGTTAGAAAATGTTTTAAAAAAGTAATTAAATTATTTTAATTCAAAAATATAAAAAAATAAAATAACAATTAATTATCAATAAAGTAATTTTTAATATTACCAAAAAAAAAACTAAGTGAATAATTAATGACATCTTACTAGTTTTTTTTATTATTTATTTTGATGAAAGAAACAGACACAAGTAAATAAAAGAAAATAAAATTCTTGTCCCATAAAAAATAATAATGATATATTCATTTAGTATTTCTTTATCTTATTTTTTTTTTCAAAGTATGATTTAGAGAATAACTAATAAAATATCAGTCGTTATTTTTGAAGAACCATAAAATTTATCTGGAAAAGATGGCATAATCAAATGATTTTTCACATGTCATTTTAATAATTTTATTTAAAGAGAATTTTGTTATAAAATTAAACAATCAAATAAATAAAGAAAAAAAAAAAGATGGATGGCCTCAAATAATATCTGGATCACGCGCTTGGGTTTTTTTAACCCAGACAAACAAGGCATCATCTACCTCAACTATTTTTATTTTTTTTGAAACATATAGGGTGTGTATCATCCGAATTTTTTTGAACAATTTTTATTTTTTTAATTGTTTATACGGGTAATTTTTTTAAATAGAAGATTACTAATAATTATCAATAATACAAGAAAATCAATTATTACGAAACTATAGTATGTGTAAAAGATGCATTATGCAATGTTCAGGTTGTGTTTGAATTCCTGTGCATGTTTCCATATTAGAATATATAGGATCAGATGGTTTGGCTTTTTAGTTTTACAGGAGATGTGGCTCGATAAGAACACTGGTGGGTTTTTTTTTTCGATTTCTTCAAAGGGGTTAGCCATTACTGGGATTGATTACAGAAGATATTGGAACCACATTTCAACTGAGGAGTCAAGGTGAGATACAATTCTCATAAAAAACAAATATATTTTCTTTTCTTCTTTAGATTGTTAGATCCAATGGGATGCAGTGGAAATATTGTTTAATGAAAAACTTTAGAACATAAAGCCTTTTTTGGTGGTTTAGCAATGATGTCTTCTGTGTGATCAAATCTCAACTTCTTGGCTTTATATGGATTATACGTCTTGCCCTTTTAAATGCATTGTTTAGTAAACTCAATTTCATTTCAGTAATTTCATTTTGCTGGTCCTTCACTTACTAGTATGTTCATGATATCTACTGATTTATTTTAGTTTACTGGTTTGCGTTACCGCTAATGAATCATTCTGAGTAATTAATTTCATTCAACAAGAGACCAGCAAGAGAGAATTCTGTTTATTTAGGGCCATCTAAACTCTGGATCTATATCTTGCTTATGGTTGTCTCTCTGTCTCTGGACTCTGAATGCTAGAAGGAACAATTGACTGATATACTATTCCTCTTTCTGGATTTAGATTCCACACAGTTTTGCATATCTTCAAGATATTTGGTGGTTTGTAGTAGATGGGGAGTTTGGGTTCGAATTTCCGGAAGGGACGTATAGCCTATTCTTCAGACTCCAGCTTGGCAGGTCCTCGAAGAGAATGGGCCGTAGAGTTAGTAATTCGTTGCGCATCCATGGCTGGGATATAAAACCTGTACGATTCCAGCTAACAACTTCTGATGGTCAATGAGCAGAATCCGAATGCTTTCTGGAAAATCCTATCAATTAAACGTGATTTTTGTTCACCATCAAATTTCTTTCTGAACAATCCTGGGAACTGGGTTTACGAGGATTTCATTGTCAAGGTAACGAATTAATGAAGAAATTTTCAATGACTCAGATTGACCTCACGCACACCAAAGGAGATCTCCGCGTTGATGCGGCCTTTGTATACCCCAGTAGCGTAGGCAGGGAGATCTGTAGAGTGAACTAGCATGCTGGTCAGCATTGAAGAAGAAAGTTGAGGCTGGTTTGTTGGGGTTTACAGAGTTTTCACTCTGTCATTGTACATGCTTGGTTCTTCTAATTCTGCAGGTCTTCAATGGTCTAGTTTTGTAGCACTTGTTCGTTATGGTCCCGGTAGTTTGCTGTATTGCCTGCCCAGAGCCTACTTACCCTTTGGTCAATTTTTTGAAACAGAAACAGAATCGCCTTCATTTGTTTCTTTTCTTTTGATAAAGGAATTCTCGTCCTGGGAACGGCATCCTGTTTATTGTACAAAAATTTGCATCTGACTTGAGATTTTTATATTTTATGTGTGTTGTAGTTCTGTTGCCATTATGTTTCATATTTTGTTTTGGGAACAAGGAGTGTTAGATTTTGGGAAATCGGGTTACAGAATTAGAGATGATCTCCTGGTAGTCCCGTTGAATTTCTCAACACCCATGGCCGTATCTTTAAAAAGCATTTCGTGCTTGTATGTTTTTTTTCTTCCTGTATAGAATCATGCTCTTTTCGAAATGAACAGCTGTGCTGCCTACAAGTTATGGGATTTTACTTGAAGATTAGATCTTGCAAATTATTATAGTAAACCATACTTGTCTGCAGTGCTCTCAAGCCTCCAGCCTCTAGGAAAATTTTCATAAACAGGACGTGTCAGCAAGAGGCCGTAGAAACACCAGTTTTTTTCTTCTTTTTCCTTCTTTATTAATCATCTCCCACAAACTAGTATTAACTAAACAATTAACAATGTTATCATAAACGAGCCACAAAGCTTAAATACTTGAAATGCATTAAATCACACTCTGGCAAAACAAACAAGGAGAAACACCATAAATACAACTAGAGGCCTGAGGCCTCAGCTACACCCTAATTAATAGATAAGAAATCTAGGACAAATATGCTGATAAAGTACCAACATAGGAACTTAGTAAATAAAGTTGGCTACAACACAATAGCAAAGATTGACACTTGGATGATAGAAAACCCATTTTAGGAGGGGGGTTTTCTCACTACACGTTCCCATTAATTTGAAAAGTGTAGGGCAGAGTTGAGGTTATAATCTCCCTCGTCAATCCCACTGAATGATTCCAGTTGTGCTCGTAGTTGAGAGTCTTCCTGTAGAGGTCAAGGTAAGT
>Ga0325410_1002764_pt1 | contig 19681 bp, 12 predicted proteins | sample PopdelMetagenome_16_FD_206182 | JGI IMG/M metagenome (GOLD analysis project Ga0325410, IMG submission 206182) | Populus deltoides microbial communities from Bellville, Georgia, United States - Xylem-PdIQD-R3 | ecosystem: Host-associated > Plants > Phyllosphere > Stem > Wood/Secondary xylem... | reverse complement strand
ATTTTTAGTTTTGAGAGTCTCTCCTTAACTTACTTACAGGGACACCACCTAAGATGACATTGAAACCTAAGAAGTTTCAGGTTTGCCAAAAATAAAAGTATAAAAAAACTTTCAAAATAAAATGTATCTCGATGCAGTAAAATGGTTATCAAATCAAGGCAATTATACTCTTTACCTTACATTTGATAAAGGGGTAATGAGTGTTAAAATTTACTCATGTACCATTTTGCTTTATGATTTTCTTTCGTGATTTAATTATTATTTTCAAATCATACGAGGGAAAGATAATTTTTTAGTTTTTTTCTTTCACAGTAAAATTACTTGGCCACTTCTAAATTAAAAATAAAATAAAATTGATGTCCAAAAGCTTTATAATCTTTATAGTAAAATTACTGATGTGGCAAGAGAGTGAACGTGCGAAGAAAAAAAAAGGAAAAGAAAGAAGGGGCAACAGGGACAAACTGGGGCTATATTTTCAACACACCCGATATAATTAGAAAGATCTTAATGAGACAATTCTAACCTGATGTAGAACAAGTAGCAGAAGCATACATGCTCAAGAGGGATCACCTGAAATTCAAAGGCAACTGAATTTCGGCAACCAGGGCGTCGAAGTTGGAATGCCGCGAAATTCACCGAGTCAATGCGTTTCGCCGTTTGCGGAGGAAGTCAACGGCAAAGCCCCTGATGTCCACCAGTTTTTGGCCAAATTCCATCATTTCGGCCCCGAAATCGTCATTTTTACCATTTTTGAAAAGTTTTGTTTTAGCCATAACTCTTGATTTCTGAGTCCGAATTGACTTTCGTCAATTCCTGTTTGCTCAGGATTCATAGGCCTTTCATATTCTGCATTTATCTCAAATTTTTCATTTATGGTAAATTTAATGTTTTGTGTCGTTTCCTTATCCGTCATGGGTTAGGTTAGAGTTTTACTTTAAATTCCATTGTAAGGCCTCTGACCGGGGAGCTATTGACTTTTTGAATAAACACACCTTGAGTTTTCTGAGAGTTTCTCTCGTTGTGAATCATTTACGGAATATTGATGTTGGTCGTATTCATTTACTGTTTTCTGCTGCGTCATAACCACACCATGAACAAGGTTGTAATTGGTTATGGATTTTATTTGGGGTTAATTTAGGGTTAATTACGACCTCGTTTGGTGGTCTTTGAATGTGTGGTTATAATCTTATCGTCGAGATTTCTCTTACAATACTAAATGTGTCGAAAACGGAGTCTTGATGTGTTCTCGATGATCCATTTTATCTTTTTCTTTTTTTCTTTCCCTGTTTTCTCTCCTTTAACAACACATTATGTCCTCTTTTTTTTTTTTAGTTATTAAATCTTAAATCTCATCTTTTAACCATTAAATCTTCATAAAATTTTGGAATAATTTTTGTTCATGTTAATTAATTTGCATAAGATATGTATTTTGATTTTGACTAAATAATCACAATTGAGAATAACAATTATATACAAAATCAATATTTAAAAACATAATTGTTGTTCAAATTATGCTATTTTTCAAATATATTTTTAACCTATATCATTCTCCCTTGACTTTTAACAAACTATGCCAATTTTCAAAAACATACGTAGCTTTTTTGAGAAAGAAGCCCATATAAAAAAATAATTAGGAGAAGGGAATAAAAGTGAAAAAATATAACAAATGGGAAAAAAAAAATTAAAGTCAAAGTGTAAAGAAAAATTTATAATATGAATTCGAGTCTCGTCAAAATGAGGCATTGTCATTTGGGATCTTGGATAAATTCTGTAATTTGACATTTTGCAGAATCATCCAAATTTTATTTTAAACTCTAAAAATAATAATTCTTTGGCGATCAATACTGTCACTGAATAAGAATATCACCATTTGTTAATAATAAATAATTATATCACACTCCAGCCTCCACAAACATGCCATAATCTTTGTTTTTAAAACTAAAATAATGTGGCAATTGAGATTTTCAAAGATCGATCTGTTTGTAAAGTAAGTGATAGAATTAATTTAAGGAGAAAGAAGGAAGACAAGAAAGTAAATTGTGACAATTGGGTTAATTTTCTGCATACTTCTATTAAATTACCAATTGGCATTTATAGCCATACATAGCAGGAATTAAGAAAACAGAATTAACAAATAGAATGATAAACAATTAACAAGGAATTACACCACCAATCCATTACTACAGACCACGTTGTTCACTCTGCAGTAATGTATGAATTATATGTTCCTGCATGAACCCACGTTCCTGTGGCAACACTCTGGTCGTGAACTCCCTGCATGAACCCATGTTCTTGTACCCATATTTTGAAACGTTGGCCACGTTTGATAACTGCTAGCCACGTTTGTATCCATATCATTCCCATCCGCTTAAGAATCCTTGTCCACAAGGATGAAGGAAGGATAAGACTTACTGAAACGCCACTCGTTCTCCCAGGTTGCATCTTCCGCAGGAGCATTTTCCATTTGACTAGAATTTGAGACTTGGGACGATAATTACCCTTACGGATGATTCTGCGATCCAAGATTGCTTCAGGCTCTGGAAGACAAGTAGAGGCATCAGAATTAAAGGGAAGCTGTGGGGAAGCCTGAATACCTGGCCCGTGATATTTCTGCAGCAAACTGACATGAAACACATTATGGATTTGGGAGCCTGCGGGTAATGACAATTTATAGGCAACTAGACCAATTGTGCTAATAATCTGATAGGGACCAAAGAAACGAGGAGAAAGTTTCTGAGATAAGCGCAGGGCCATAGAAGTCTGCCTGTAAGGCTGCAACTTTAAATACACATAATCCCCCATATTGAATGAGATATCGCGCCTGTGTTGATTTGCTTGACACTTCATGCGATTCTGAGCCAGCTGAAGATTATGCCTTAAGTCTTTTAAAATGGCATCGCGATCACGTAAACACTCATCCACTGCTTGAACACGAGAAGTACCTGGAACATACGTCAACAGAGTTGGAGGTGGAATTCCATAAACACCTTCAAAGGGAGTTAATTTGGTGGATGAGTGAATAGCAGTGTTGTAACTGTATTCTGCCCATGAAATCCATTCCACCCACTTTCTTGGTTGATCACCAGTAAAGCAACGAAGATATTGCTCTAAGGTGCGGTTCATTACTTTCGTTTGGCCATCGGATTGCGGGTGATAACTTGAGCTCATGCAAAGTTAAGTACCCTGTAATTGGAACAACGCCTGCCAAAAAGAACTGAGAAACACCTTTTCACGATCACTAACAATCAACGTTGGAATTCCATGCAGGCGAACCACATTGGTGACAAATGCTTTAGCCACGGATGCAGCAGAAAAAAAGGTGTTTTAATGCCATAAAATGTGCATACTTTGTCAAACGGTCGACAACAACCATGATAACAGAATACCCGTTAGAGGATGGCAAACCTTCGATGAAATCCATTAAAATATCAGTCCATATTGTGGTAGGAATTGGTAAAGGTTGAAGCAAGCCTGACGGTTTCATGCAATCGTTCTTGAATCTTTGACAGATATCACATTCTTTCAAGTAGTCTTTAACCATCCCACGCATGCCGGTTCAGATGAAATTGTGTTTAATACGAGCAAGAGTTTTGTGATATCCAAAATGGCCACCAACTGGAGATGAATGACTATAGGCTAATACCTTGGAAATGAAGGGAGAAACGAGATTCAAGAAAACCTTGCCTTTCTTAAACCATACACCATCCCGCAGTTGTAAGGACTGATTGAGTGAAGAAGATCCCTGCTGTAGTAACTTTTGATAAAAAAGATCTTCAAGGACCTCATGTTGCAGAAGGACCACCAATTTGCCAAAGGTAAAGAAAGAGACAAAAATTGGAATTCAACGACACGAGATAAAGAGTCTGCACCTTGATTCTCAAGCCCTCGTTTATATTCAATCTTGTAATCATAACCAAGCAACTTTGGCAGCCACCGTGTCTGAGCAGGAGTAGTAATTTATTGTTCCAACAAATACTTAAGACTCTTCAGGTTTGTGCGAATAGTAAACATCTTCCCCAACAAATAAGGATGCCATTTCTGAACAACTTTGACGATCGCTAGCATTTCCTTTTCATAGGTGGATAATGCCAAGGCTGACCCTTTTAACGCCTCACTGAAATATGCCACTGGTTGATTATTCTGAGTCAGTATGGCACCCAGACCAATTCCACTTGCATCGCATTCCATAACAAATTTTTGGGTGAAATCAGGAAGGCGCAAAATAGGTGTTGTTGTTAATGCCTCTTTGAGTTGTTTGAAGGCCTGTTCTGCTACCGTTGTCCAATGGAAGCCGTCTTTATGTAAGAGCTGTGTTAGAGGAGCTGATATTCCACGAAAGTGACGTATAAATTTGTGATAATATCTAGCCAACCTGAGGAAGCCACGCATCCCTTTCACAGTGGTTGGTTTCGACCAATCTAGTACTACTGCTTGAATTTTGTTAGGATCAATTGATACCCCTTGTGCAGAAATTTGATGCCCCAGGTAGTGCACCTGTAAAACTCTGAAACAACATTTCTCTTCCTTTGCAAACAAGGAGTTAGTGGACAATATATTAAGTACAGTTTGCAAATATATAAGGTGGTCTTCCCACGATTTTGAATATACAAGAATATCATCAAAGAACACCAAGATGAATTTTCGAGGATGAGGGCGAAAAAGCTCATTCATGATGCTTTGGAATGTTGCTGGCGCATTGGTGGGGCCAAACGGCATCACTACAAACTCGTAATGACCTTCGTGGGTGCGAAAAGCTGTTTTAGGAACATCTTCCTCGCGTACTCGTATGTGATGATAAGCGGAACACAAATCCAATTTCGAATGAAGTTTTGATCCATAAAGTTCATCTAATAATTCATTAATCACCGAAATAGGATACTTGTCTTTGATTGTAATATCATTCAAAGCACGGTAATCTACACAGAACATCCATGCTCCATCCGGCTTCTTCACAACAAAACAGGAGAGGAAAATGGACCGTTGCTTGGTCTTATCAGTCCAGTCTGTAGCAGCTCTTGCACCATTTTTTCAATTTTAGTTTTTTTATAATAAGGATATCTGTAAGGTCGGACACTTACTGGCATAGTTTGTGGTTGTAGTGGAATTTGATGATCATGCGTTCGTGGGGGTGGTAATCCTGTAGGGGCTGCAAAGACTAAAGAATATTCAACTAAAAGTGAGCTCATGTCAGGCGGATAAGAAGGTCTCTGAACATTGCTTGTAGTTGGTATTATTTGGAAGAAAAAACCAACACCCTGCAATCCATAAAGTTTCTTCTCCGTCAAGGCTGTGATGCTCGTTGGTTTGATTCCATGGAAAGTATGAGATACACCATCTTCTGTGAAAGACATTGTCAGCTTCTTATAGTCCATCTCCACAGGACCAAGGGTTTCCAGCCATTGCACTCAAAGCACGAGTTGGCATGCTGCCACAGGAAGGATGTAAAAATCAGCAGTGACTGGATAACCTTCAATGTTGATGGTGAGTGCCCAACACTGCCCCACATAATCTATCTTCTCTCGATTAGCCACCATAACTTGAAATTTCTTCTCCCGGTTTACTGGCAAACCAAACTTAGAAACAATAGCCTCATCAATGAAATTATGAGTACTACCTCCATCTACCAGTAACATTACCTTCTTATTCCTCAGCTGCCCTATGACACGCACAGTTTGTGGATGATTGGTTCCAGTTATGGCATAGAAAGAGATCTCAGGAATGATTTCATTCTCCACTTCTAACTGGTCATTAGCAGTCTCGTTAATGCAGGAGTCAGGAGAGTCCCAAATCATAAACAACTGTGGACGTTGGCAACGATGTCTTGGAACAAACTTTTCATCGCAATAGTAACATAAACCCTTCTCTCTACGATCTTTGGCCTCTTGATTAGTAATCTTGTGAAAAGGTGAATTAATTCTTTGGCCTTGTGGTGGCCCCAACACTCCAGCCGTGGGGTTAAGTGATGCTTTTGTTATCACTGGAATTGGTCCTGCCCTTATTGGAAGAGGGGCTCTCTTGTGTAACTGATTTCGTTCCTCAATCAACCTCGCCATTCCTATTGTATCTGCCAGGGTATGCGGTTGTTTGATTTTAACATCTAAATGAATCTCATCCTGAAGTGCTGCAATAAAACAACCAATTAAGAAATTTTCTGGCAGACCATCAACTTGATGTGAGAGTCTCTCAAAAGCTTCTTGGCATGCTGCCACCGTTGTGTTTTGTTTAAGACGAGTCAAAGCTTTCGATGGGTCTTTATAGTCTGTTGGACCGAACCATTGTTGTATAGCCTTGGTCAACTCTTCCCACGTTAGTGGCCCGCGAAACTTGATCAACCTCCTATGCCACTGTAAAGCAATGCCCTCTAGATGGAAAGAGGCTAACTGAACCTATTGGTTTGGCACAATGTTTTGGAATTCGAAATATTGCTCTGCCTTGTAAATCCAACCGATAGGATCATCTCCACCAAATTTTGGAAAGGATAACTTGAGATTGTGATGTTGATGATGGTTAGCTGGTTGAAAATGAGTTGGTTGTTGTCGTGAAGACTCTTCATTAGCAAAGGGATTAATTTCAGGAGAATTACTGCTGAGATTGCGGGTAGTGCGAATAGCTTAGAGCTCTATCAATACTAATTGAAGTGTAGCATTAACTTGATCGAAACTCGACTCGTGTCGAAGTAGGACTTCATTAACTTCGTTGCGAAACTCCGCATTTGACTTGTCGCAAGTATCCATGATTGAAGTTATGAGAACCTGCCTCTGATACCACTGATAGAATTAATTTAAGGAGAAAGAAGGAAGAAGGAAGACAGTAAATTAAATCGTGACAATTGGGTTAATTTTCTGCATACTTCTATTAAATTACCAATTGGCATTTATAGCCATACATAACAGTAGTTAAGAAAACAAAATTAACAAACAGAATGATAAACAATCAACAAGGAATTACACCACTAATCCATTACTACAGACCACGTTGTCCACTTTGCAGTAATGTATAAATTATATGTTCCTACATGAACCCACGTTCCTGTGGCAACACTCTGGTCGTGAACTCCCTGCATAAACCCACGTTCTTGTACCCATATTTTGAAGACGTTGGCCACGTTTGATGACTGCTGGCCACATTTGTATCCATATCAGTAAGATGCTAAGACAATGCCATAATCTTAGTTATCAAATCCGATCAAAAAGTTAGGCTCAGAATTACACGAGTTGACTCGAGTCAATCCAAATCAACCAGAAAAAATTACAAAAAATTAAAGTTTTAATATTTCATATGAAAAAAATTAAGAAACAAACCATGTGAATATAAGCTATACATGTTGTAAATAATGAAGTTTAAGAGATTATTTCAAAATGTTTTTTATCCCACATAAAAAAGATATTATGTTATCATTTTAAGTTGAAGTATTTAAACCAAAAGGATTTTTTTTATCCCATATTGAAAAAATATAATTTTTTTTCTTGTGAACATAGAGTATATATATACTAAAGGGTTTCTAATCCCACATTGAAAAAATAACTTTTTTCTTGTGAACATAGAGTATATATATTAAAGGGCTTTAAATTCCACATTGAAAAAATAAAACATTCTTCTAGTATTTATATAGTGAACTTTGAAAAGGGTTAATAACTAACTAAAAATATATATATATAAAAAGAGGGGTCTCTAGTTAGGAGAAAAAACACATTTGAAAAAAAAAATCTCTACCGGGTTTTACTGGGATGCCCGGGTCATGGGTTGACCTGGCGGGTCAACCAAGTTTTGCTAGGTTTTTCCTTAGTTCGATCTTTTGCCTTACCAAGACCGGTCCAGCCACCGGATCGACCCTCCGAGCTGGTTCGGGTTTAATAGCTATGGCCATAATAGCTCCTAGTAGGTCGGATTGACTCCATTAAAGAGTATTTTATTTGTATTTATAACAAGATTGACTCAATCTAAACTCATAGAATGGTAAAGAAAATGTATTTTAGAGATGGACTAGTGTGTTGTCTCATACATAAAAAAAAAAAAAATATATAGTAGTGTGAGTAGGGATTGTTCTCACAAAAAATATCTAGCCTAATATTGTGCCACATGAACAAAAATGGAGGTTTAACTATAAAAAAAACAGTTAAAAAAAAAACTAAGAAACAAGTCAAATTAAAATATCAAAATCAATCAAAACAACAAACCTTGGTCTAAGTTAACATCCACCATTGGATCTTTTACAATTAATCATCGATGCATATACATCAATTCACACTTTAAATATTCATCATTAGAACTATTTTCTTATCTTTACTCAATTGCAGTCAATTAGAAAACAAACAATCTAATTAACCCTAAATACTAAACAATTTAAGACAAGCGTTAAAATTTAATAAAGTAGTAGCTTTAAAAATTAGAGAGATTGATGAACTAAACAATACAAGCACAAGTAGTTGCATTTAATTTAGTTGAAAATTCTTCCTAAGATTTATTAATTTCTGGGGCAACAAATCATTAAATCTTAGTTACTTCACATATTAGAGAGACCAAACAATTATGGATTTGATATCTAACCTAGCAGTATATTGCAATGAATAATAAGCTAGAGGACTCCTATTAATTAAACAAGACAATCATAAAAAATAGACATCGAAGAACATTCAATACTCAAAGTATAAATTAAATAATGAAAACAAATTAGATCTCACAGTTTTATTGATTATGAGGCTTTCATTTCTTTTGACCAAGTCAAATTTAGTTACACAGTACCACTATGAAAATAACTAAAGAGAAAAATAAAAGAGTGAAGAGGAAGAAAGAAGAGAGAGGGGAGATGAAATCTGATTTGCTCTCTCTTTTTCTCATTTACACGTTTTTTGTTTCCTCTTTAGAAGCCTACAAAATCTTCTAAAAATACTCTCCAATAATAACCACCAAATCTGAATATCTAATGAAATTATTAAATAATAAAATAGAGTTGTAATATAACAAGAAAAATGATATCTTTAACGGGAATTCATACACCTTGGAAGCTTCTGAAAATAAATTACATCATATTACATTTGCATGCCTAAGGATGTTCCAGCAAGTTGGCAGCACAAGTACATCGTCTTTATGTCCAATTTCAACATTGATCTAGTCAGCATCTCTCAAAACTCGAAACATGAAAGTTGTAGACCGGTTCCTTAGGGTTTCGTATCATTTTGGATCACCTTAATCGGAGCTTGGATGAGATAGGTATGCCTCAATTACAAAGTTGTGTTGAAATTGTTCTGAATCTCCCAATTAACTTTGTTTCGCAATTAATGCCTCCATTTGCATCCTAAATCAAAATATAAAAATAATTAGTAAATTTAGACATCAAACAAGTATAAAATACTAAACATTAAGGGAGAAAAACATAACATTTGCATTCTCATCATGAACATAAAAGAGGTGTTCATGAAATACTTCTTAAAATTCAATTTGGCTTTTTAAACAATTCATCTTTTGGTAAGCGGGAGTAATCTTAGACAAATCTAGACATTAGATATTGGTGATAGTATTGGTGCTCAAGACCCGACAGTCTTACTCGAAGATCTCTTTTTTTAATTAGGCTTCAAAGTCAAGTCCAACTAAAATAGTGCAATTTCACGAGAAAAAAGGGGACCCATGGGATAGAAAGTGGGTGGAACACTGTACCAAGGACAAGGATCGAACTTAGTTTAGGGAGAAAGAGAAGGAGAAGATGGAACCTGATATGAAATATAAATAAGAGGTGGAGGGCAGTCTTCACTTTAGTAATATAGTTATGCTTTCGGCGTCAATTAAATGATCTTGATAGGACTATAAAAGTAAAAGGGCCACGATTGGCAATAAGGAAGAATTGAGGTTCGAGCCCTCAACATAGTTAACAAAGAAAAGGAAAGGGCACACAATCTGAAAGTAGCTTCTTCCTCATCTTAAGGCGTTTGAGAAGTCTTCTTCCTTAAAAGGGATTCGGATGAACATGAACTGAATTGACATTCATGCCAGAACGTAGACCCCTTTCATGTCTCAGGAATCGGGCGTATTCCTTTTCCAACCTTCTTTGGACTGAACCCTTTTCTTTTATTTGTTAAGCACAATAGAAAATGTTACTTATACCAAGTGTCATTGGATACGAGCAATTTGATCAATTCCCGCACGCTTTCACACATTTTCAATGAATGATGGTAATAAGATGGACAAAGGTCCCTCCACGCATGATAATAGAATAAGAAAAAAGATCACATATCATACAAAAGACAAGAGTTTCCACCTGGAGTTAACAGTCATAGTAACCTAATAATTGACCTATCAGAGTCTAGGTAAGGGATTAGTTACATGGAGGGATGATGAGTTAAATCATTGATACACCTCAACGTCTGGCCTAAGGATAGCTGCAGTGCACACATTGATCACAAGAAAAGTTTGTGTTTATAATACTAATAAGGGAAAATGGTAAAACATAATAATAAAAAAAGAATATAAAATATATAGAAATCCCTTCCTTAGGAAGATGGTGGCCTCAAGACTTAATAGTGCACACAATAAAATAAACACAGAAATCACATAAGCATATAAGATTCTAATTATCAAGTGCAAAAGATGTAATTCTCAATTTACCATCCTTTTAACACAAGGTGAAATGTAATACCTGATAGAATCAAACATGTACTACACATATATCATCATCATCAACCAACCATCCCTCCAGGAATATATTTATAGCAACACATCATCACATAAAGAGAAATCATGTATATGAAAATACAATAAGAAAAATATGTTTTCAAGTGGTTGATCAACAATGAACTGCTAAAGGTGAATCAATTATAAAACATAAGTTTTGGACGAACCGCTCATGGGTGAACCAATAAGAAAATACAAATTTTTAAATTATCTAGTTGAAATGAATTGCTCATAGGTAAACCAGTTAAACACAACATTTTAAAACAATTCGCTCAAGGGTGAACCGATAAAAAAAACACAAGTTTCTAAAATTAACTGGTTGAAATGAACCTTTTAAAAGTGAACCTATCATAAAACATAAGATTTAAAATTAAATGGCCAAAACGAACAGCTCATGGGTGAACTAGTTAAACATAACATTTTGAAAACGATAAATTAAAACGAACCGCTCATGTGTGAATCGATTAGAAAACACAAGTTTTTGAAATTAATTGGTTGAAATAAATTGCTCATAGGTCGAAACAAACCATTCATAGATAAACCAATTAAACACAACATTTTATAAAAGATCGCTAAGATGAACTGCTCATGGTGAATTGATTAGAAAACAAAAGTTTTACAATTAACTGGTAAAAATAAACCACTTTTAGCTGAGTCAGTTAAACACAACATTTTGAAAAAGGACCAGTCAAAATGAACCCCTAATAGGAGAACCAATCATAAAACATATATGTTTTTTTAATTAATTAGTTAAAATAAATCGTTCATGGGTGAACTAGTTAAACACAATATTTTCAAAATGATCGGTCAAAATGAACTGTCAATAGGTGAACCGATCAGAAAACACAAGTTTGAGAATTTACTGGTTGAAATGAATTGCTCATGGGTGAAAAATTAGAAAACATAAGTTTTAAAATCAATTAGATGATTCTCGAGATTTCTTTCATATTGATAGCTAGGACACAAAAGTAATTACATAAACGATATTCATTGAATCATCACATATTAGAAACCATCAAGCATAACTAGCATCGATTGATATTCATTGAGTTTTCTTGTATAAACAAATCAAGCCACTCAATTAAAATCATAATGAAAAATTCAAGAATTTATTTGAAAAAAACATTTCATGAAGATGCATCGTGCACAATCATAATACAATCAGCATATAATCATGCATAACAATAATGAATTATGTAATCAATTACATATTCCATAATCAATCAATCATTCATCAAGCCTTGACTTGGCAAACATTGGGGCTGGCACTCTTTCTGGATAATCCTTAAAAATGAAAACACAATCCCATCCTCCCAGTTTCATCATGTAACATTGATTGCATCCTTATCTCTCCTCAAAATCACTCAATGATCTTAGACCCCTCAGGTTTGGCACGCTTTGGAGCGTTGAAAACACTTCAATCAATAGAATATCTATACAATAAAACTTAGGTTCATGAAATTACCAAAATGCCTTTTGGTCTAGGCAAAACTATTGAAATACCCTTGGTCAAATGGAAAAACACAAAATGCCCATGAAATTTTAAGTTGATGCATGGGTAGCATATGTCGTCGCTACCGATGATTCAACAACGATTTTATTGAGTTCTTGAGGGTTCAAGTGGTCAACAAGGTTGATCTTAACCTTGTCCTTCACCTAATGGTGGCCATGTGTCTTATGGCTAATTAGGGAGAGGGATCAATGATAATGGAGATCAGTCATGACAAAAATGGCTAATTAGGGAGAGGGATCAATGATAATGAAGATCGGTGATGACAAAACTTTTACTTTGTCATTTAGTTTTCATCCTTTTTATGGTTAATACTAGTGTTTTTTGCAATAAAGACTAGTTGGGTTTTGTTAGGTGTGAGGTGTCACATTTTTTTATAGATGGATGATTAGTACTTAAAAGTGCATTCTTATTAAGGCTTTATATCATCGTATTACACTAAAGTATCGTTAAATTCCCTAACTAAAGCATGTTTTATAATAACAAGTATGATAATATAATATATCTTTAATTTATGGTAAATGCTTGTTTTGAATGCAGGTATATCTCACAATTCAAAGGATTGATTGATGTGATTAACTATTGAAAGTGAAGAGACAAAAAGAGAACTAGGCTAAGAGAAGAGATGCTGGTTCAATTCCAAACTGGAACACCATTCGGTTATTTGATCATAACTAGAGTTGTAGAACTCAAATTTAGGTCCACTTTATATGGATGGAAAGATAAGACATAGACCTAAAACTTTCATGAAGGATCCAAGACTCAATTCTACCGTTTTCAAGTTCAAATATTAGCAACAACAGAGAAGTCGGAACCTGTCCTGCAGCTCCAACACTGTTCGGTTTTCAGCTCATATCTTTAGTTCTAGAAGTCCAAATGAGCTCTGGTTTTTTTTGCTGGAAAGCTGAGACAATTGCCCACAACTTTCATGGAACAAAGGGCTCAAATTCTGATGTTAGCAATGACATTTTGGCCAGCCAACAATATCAAAAATCAGCCAACAATATCAAGAACCAGCAGCCAACAATATCAAAAATCTGCCAACAATATCAAGAACCAGCAGCCAACAATGTCAAAAACCAGCCACCAAATCAATGGTAGCCTACCAATCAATAGTTCTGAATCTTAGCCTATAAAAGGAGGCATTTGCCATGTATTTAGTCATATTATTTTTCAGATCAAAATCATCTTCTTACTTTCTCTCTTTATATCTTTGTAATGTTCAAGTTTTCTTTCATGCTATATTAATCTCTTGTTTATGCTTTTTCATTTCCTTTCCTATACTTAGTTAACTTATATCATGTTTATGTTCTTATGTTGTTTATTTATGTTTTTCTTCTTCATTATGTTTAGCTAAGTTAATTATGTCAAGGTGAAAAGGTTTTACTAATGGTGTTAAAAGAGGTGTAATATAAACTCAACATGGACTTTAATGTTTATATCCAAGAAAGTTTGTTATTAACATGTTTTATCTTTTTATCTTACTAATTCTTAATACCTTGCTTGTTAAATGGTTAATCTAGATTTGTGTTGTATAACACTTGGTACATCAAATGCTTGATCCTTCATAGTTTTCGGCCGACATCGTTATTATGATAGGAACTTGATTTGTTGTTAACATAAGCTAGCAACATGAATGCCTGATGATATTTATAAGTATGGTGTTACTTGAATAGGATAATTAATATGATCATGTTAATACTTTATAATGAGCCATTAACGATAAATCATCCGATTGGAACCTCCATTATCTGTGGTTTCCAATTGAGTAATAAAAAGAGTTTATATTATATTTATTTGAAATACCATTAGTGGATCCTCTAACCTTGACATCTGTTTTATTCTTATTTAATCTTTTCATCATTATTACATCTCAAACTTCTCTTCAATATCAATATCATTTTATTGTTTGTAATTTATATAATTCACCTCCCTGTGGTTCGACCCCAGTCTTGCTGGGTTATTTATTACTTTGACACTCCTGCACTTGGGATAAGACATCAACTCTTTGATCGTGTCAAGTTTTTGGCATTTGCATGAGAGTTTGGACACGTACATTAAGTGGTAAACTTTCTAGGAAATCCTTATTTTCTGTAGAAAACATGGCCGAAAAAGATAACCAGTCAATTCATAATGAGAATAATAGTGTGAGAACACTTAAAGATCACATGAATCCAACAAGAACAAGTGCACCATCATATATAGTTTTTCCTCTTGATGCTTCTCATTTTAATTTTAAGCTAGGTATTATTCAACTTTTACCCACTTTTCATGGCTTAGAATTAGAAAATCCATACTTGCATTTAAGAGAATTTGAAGAAGTTTGTAACATCTATAATGACTTAAATTGTAGCATGAACACCATCAGATTAAAGCTTTTTCCTTTTTCATTAAAAGATAAAGCTAAAACATGGCTACAAAATATTAGGTCAGGATCCATTCGTACTTGGGATGAAATGCAACAACAGTTTTTAAAGAAGTTTTTTTCGTCTCATATAACAAATTCTTTCAAAAGACAAATCACCACTTTCACTCAAAAACCAGGAGAAAAATTTTACAAGTGTTGGGATAGATATAAAGACTTGCTTAATACCTGTCTTCATCATGGTTTTGAAACATGGAGATTTGTTTCACAATTTTATGAAGGGTTAACACCTAAAGATATGCAAATGGTGAAATTGATGTGCAATGGAACTTTTGAAGATAAAGACCCTGATGAAGCAATGGAGTACCTAGACTTGCTAGCCGAAAATGCTTAAAATTGGGACACTACAGGCACTTCTGAGGCACCAGGTAAAACTCAACCTCATACATCTAGTGGAGGTATGTACAACCTTAGGGAAGATCATGACCTCCAAGCTAAATTTGCATCCTTAGCTAGAAAAGTCGAGGCACTTGAATTTAAAAAGAATGGTCAATTAAAATCTGTTTAAGACATTGTGTGTCAAATCTGTGAAACGAATGAACATGCAACCAATGACTGTCCAACTTTGCCTTCTTTCAAGGAATGCCTCCATGAACAAGCCCATGTTTTAAACAGTTTCCAAAGGCCCAATCATAACCCATATTCGCAAACATACAACCCTGGTTGGAGAAATCACCCAAATTTCAGTTGGAAGAGTGGTAACAATAATGCACAAACTTCACAACCACCGTTTCAAGCATCCCATAATTTCCAAAATTCTCATGGATATGCACCTCCTTATGCTCCACCTCCTAGAAGAAATCTTGAGGAAACATTGCATGCATTCATTGAAAAGCAAGAGACAATCAACATTCAAAATGCTCTAACCATGGTTGATTTGAAAGATACTCTTGCAAAGTTCACATCTACTCTTAGTTTTCAAGAGAAAGGTAAGTTTCCATCCCAACCCCAACAAAATCCCAAAGGGCAATACAATTCAAGTGCAAGTAGTTCCAGAAGCCAACATATGGATCAAGTCAAATCCGTCACTACTCTCCGCAGTGGTAAGGTTATTGAAAAACCCATTCTTGAACCTTGTGAGAAAAAAAGATGAGTTAGTCTCTAAGGGTAAGGAAAGGGTTGAACCTGAACATTGCAAGGAGGAGATTGATTCCCCACCATCACTTCTATTTCCTCATGCCATGACCAAACAAAGGAAAGTCAATCACAATTCTGAAATCTTTGAAATTTTCAAACAGGTAAAGATCAATATACCTTTGTTAAATGCTATTAAACAGGTACCGTCTTATGCTAAATTTTTGAAAGATCTGTGCACTGTGAAGAGAAAACTGAATGTGAAAAAGAAAGCCTTTTTAGCCGAACAAGTAAGTGCCATTCTTCAGAACGATAATGCTTTGAAATATAAAGACCCTGGTTGTCCTACAATTTCTTGCTTTATTGGAGAACATAAAATTGATAGAGCTTTACTTGATCTTGGAGCTAGTGTGAATTTACTTCCATATTCACTTTTTCAAAGTCTCAATCTAGGTGAGTTAAAACCTACTTCTGTAACTCTTACTTGCTGATAGATCTGTAAAAGTGCCTAGAGGAATAGTTGAAGATGTGTTAGTACAAGTTGATAAATTCATCTTTCTTGTGGATTTTATTGTCTTAGATACACAACCTGTTGAAGCATGCAATTCAATTCCTGTTATTTTAGGACATCCATTTCTTACAATTTCTAATGCATTGATTAATTATAGGAATGGAGTGATGAAGTTATCTTTTGGAAACATGACATTGGAGATGAATGTTTTAACATTTGTAAGCAACCTGGAGATGATAATGATTTACAGGAAGTAGATTTTATTGAAAAAATAATTTATGATCAATATGAAAATTCTTCCAGTGAAACTGAGTTTAATGAATCTGAAGATTTGCAAATGATTTATTTTCAGGAAGAGTCAAAGGCAAATAGTTGGAGACCAAAACTTGAGGAATTTCCACCACGATCAATTGAGTCCATACCTTCAAGTGTTCAACCACCAAAACTCGATTTGAAGCTATTACCATTTAATCTCAAATACTTATTTTTGGGAGAAAATAAAACTTTTCTGGTATTAATTTCTTCCAAACTTAATGTTCATCAAGAAGATAAGTTATTACAGACTCTGAAAATGCACAAAAATGCATTAGGATGGACCATAGCTGACATAAAAGGAATTAGTCCTTTGATTTGCACACATAAGATTTATTTGGAGGAAAATGCTAAACCCTCTAGAGAAATGCAACGAAGGCTTAATCCTAATATGAAAGAAGTAGTGAGGAATGAAATCATTAAGCTTCTAGATAATGGAATCATTTATCCTATTTCTGACAGCAAATAGGTAAGTCCTACCTAAGTTGTACCTAAAAAGTCTGGAGTTACTGTGATAACAAATGAGAAGAATGAGTTAATTCCAACTAGGACTATTACTGGTTGGCGCATGTGCATTGATTATAGGAAACTTAATTCAATGACTAGAAAAGATCATTTTCCTTTACCTTTCATGGATCAAATTCTAGAAAGAGTTGCAGGTCATGAATTTTATTGTTTTCTAGATGGCTATTCAGGTTATAACCAAATTGAAATTGCATTTGAAGATCAAGAGAAAACTACTTTCACATGTCCATTTGGTACGTTTGCATACCGAAGGATGCCTTTTGGATTATGTAATGCACCAGCCACGTTTCAAAGATGCATGCTTAGCATATTCAGTGATATGGTTGAACGTTTTCTTGAGATTTTTATGGATGATTTTTCTGTTTTTGGTGATTCATTTGATGATTGTTTAACTAACTTGGAAAAGGTTTTGAACAGGTGTGAAGAGAAGAATCTTGTGCTAAATTGGGAAAAATGTCATTTTATGGTAACAAACGGCATTGTACTTGGTCACATTGTTTCATCAATAGGAATTGAGGTTGACAAATCTAAAATCGAGTTAATTGCTAACTTGCCAACACCAAAATCTGTTAAAAACGTTAGATCATTCTTAGGACATGCTGGTTTTTATAGAAGGTTCATCAAAGATTTTAGTGTAATATCTAAGCCATTGTGTAACCTTCTAACAAAGGATAATGTTTTTGAATGGACTGAACATTGTGAAGAAGCCTTTGTTAAACTTAAAAACTTGCTTACTTCTGCTCCTGTCATTCAACCTCCTGATTGGTCATTACCTTTTGAAATAATGTGTGATGCTAGTGATTATGCCGTGGGTGCTGTTTTAGGACAAAGAAAAGATAAGAAACCCTATGTGATTTACTATGCAAGTAAAACTTTAAATAGTGCTCAAATGAATTACACCACCACTGAAAAGGAATTACTTGCAGTAGTATTTGCATGTGAAAAATTCAGATCTTATCTTGTTGGCTCACCTGTTATTGTTTTTAGCGATCATGCAGCGTTGAAATATCTTCTTTCTAAGAAGGATTCTAAGGCTAGATTGGTGCGGTGGATTTTGTTACTTCAAGAATTCGATATCACAATCAAGGATAAGAAAGGCACCGAAAATGTTGTCGCGGATCATTTGTCAAGATTGACAACTGATTCGAGATCTGACATCACACCAATCAATGACTACTTTCCTGATGAATCTTTACTTTCTGTCTCTACGATGCCTTGGTTTGCTAATATAGTTAATTTTCTTGTTTCAGGACATTTGCCAGCTCATTGGAGTACCCAAGACAAAAGAAAGTTCTTGAACGAAGTGAAGAACTTTTATTGGGATGACCCTTACTTGTTCAAATATTGTCCTGATCAAATATTTCGAAGATGCATTCCCGACAATGAGGTAAGTAGTGTCATTAAATTTTGTCATTCTGAGGCATGTGGGGGTCATTTCTCATCAAGAAAGACAACTGCAAAAATCTTACAATGTGGATTTTATTGGCCCACCATGTTCAAAGACACGCATGCATTCTGCAAAACTTGTGAAAATTGTCAAAAGCTAGGATCTATTTCAAGACGTCACATGATGCCTTTAAATACTATTCTTGTCATTGAAATCTTTGACTGTTGGGGTATAGATTTTATGGGTCCATTTCCTCCATCATTTGGTTTTGTGTACATATTAGTCGCAGTAGACTATGTTTCAAAATGGATAAAAGCAATTTCAAGTCGTAACAATGATCATAAAACAATGATCAAGTTTTTGAAAAGAAAATATTTTGAGTCGATTTGGAATCCCTCGGGTCATGATAAGTGATGGTGGAACACATTTCTGTAACAAGCCATTTGAGTCTTTAATGAAGAAATATGGAATCACACACAAAGTTGCCACCCCTTATCACCCTCAGACAAATGGAAAAGTAGAACTTGCTAATAGGGAGATCAAACAAATCTTGGAAAAAACAGTGAACCCTACTCGAAAGGACTGGTCTTTAAGACTTAATGATGCACTTTGGGCTTATCGCACTGCTTTTAAAACATCATTAGGTATGTCACCTTATAGGTTGGTTTATGGAAAACCTTGCCATTTGCCTGTGGAACTTGAACACAAAGCTTATTGGGCTATTAAAGCTTTCAATTCAAACCTGGATGATGCTAGCCATCTGCGTAAGTTGCAAATAAATGAGCTTGAGGAAATAAGAAATGATGCATATGAAAATTCAAAAATTCATAAAGCAAGAATCAAAGAGTTTCATGATAAGAGAATCTTGAGAAAAACATTTGATGTTGGTCAAAAAGTTTTGCTTTATAATTCTCGACTCCATTTATTTCCTAGAAAGCTAAGATCAAGATGGAGCGGTCCATTTATTGTGAAACATGTGTATCCTTATGGGGCCTTTGATATTGAGAATCCAAAGAATGACAATGTTTTTAAGGTAAATGGACATCATTTGAAAGCTTACTTTGATAATTTTCCTAGTGAAATTGAATCCATTGGTTTGAATGATCCTGTATATAAAGGTTGATTATATTGTTTTTCTCACATTATTTTTGTGTTTCTTTGTGGTGTGACTCTTGTTTTGCTAGTCTTTCTCCAACCCCGGTCAAATGGCGGATAACGGTACTCCGTGACTCTTAAGTCGGTTCTTTCAGTTTCCCATGATAACTGATATCT
>Ga0325410_1002760_pt1 | contig 19687 bp, 8 predicted proteins | sample PopdelMetagenome_16_FD_206182 | JGI IMG/M metagenome (GOLD analysis project Ga0325410, IMG submission 206182) | Populus deltoides microbial communities from Bellville, Georgia, United States - Xylem-PdIQD-R3 | ecosystem: Host-associated > Plants > Phyllosphere > Stem > Wood/Secondary xylem... | reverse complement strand
AAACTAGATCATGTGGACCACAACCCTATAAATTTTCTTCTGATTGATGTCAACTCTCTGCTTTCTTCTCTGGTCATGTTTTTCAATGCCTGTTGAGAGGAAAGCAAGCAAACAGAAGCCCTGAAAATATTCAATAAATACATAAACCCTATGCTTTAATCAGGCTCGCCTTTTTTACATGGCCATCGTATGTTCCATGCACGTGAGGAATGGAGGGGGGGAGGGATATTGTTTTTTAAAAATAATTTAACATGAAAATAAAAAATATTATGACAATTAAGAATAATTTATGCCTTGTGCAATATTTGTATTTAATAAGGAGAAAAGGCTATGATTGTATAGCATCTGGCCTGTATATAACTATGTCTTATATGCAAATATTTATATTTAATCATCCATCCCTCCTTCTGGGCATGTTCTGATGGGAATTCAGAATAATTTCGTTCCTCTTTAGGGCATAGGATATTATTGCATGACATTTTGAGTAGAAAAAAAGGAATCTCGGATGAACTCCATAGTCAAAGAAAAACAAGAGGAAATGGCCGCTGCCTAACTCTAGTCCCCTTTTTTCCGTGGTTCGACGTGGCACTTTAAATTTACAGTCTGTATATTTTTTTTTTCAAAAATGTTTTTAAGAAATTAAAAAAATTATTATTATTATTATTATTTAAACCGTCATAAATCTCCTCTCTGTTTCCAACAAACACGCACTTTTGAGAGAAAGAACGAACATTTTATTGCATCGATAAGTATAATTAATCATCACTTAACAGTGCACAAAATCCAATTTTTCCAAAAATAAAGAGTCGAAGTTGTTACCAGGCAGCGGAATGATGGTGGTCGTAAAGGGAAATTGCGGTGGTCGCATGGCTGATTGGATTGTATTTTTTTTTTAATTTAAATTTTTTATTTAAAATTAATTTTTATTTATATTTTTTTAACATTTTAATATGCTTATGTAAAAATTAATTTTTAAAAAAATAAAAAAAAGTTATTTTAATGTATTTTTTAATAAAAAATACTTTGAAAAGTAACTACTATCACACTCTCAAACACCCTGCAATCACAATAATTTTATTGTTTTGTTGTTGTTATTGTGTTTTGTACATGATATTTTAAAAAAAAATGTTTGTTTAATTGAAAAACATTTAAATAATTTTTTTATTTTTATATTTTAACATCGGCATATAAAAATATTAAAAAATACATAAAAGATTAATTCAATATTATTTCAATCATAAAATAATTTTAAAAATATTTTAAAAAATATTACTATAGTATCTTTATATACGAAAGCAAGACAATAACATTACGATAATTTACTATGATTTAAGATTAAAGATGTGCTTTAAAAGAACTTACATTGCAGAATTAAACAATTCAGGACCAAATTCATTTGCCATTCCATAAATTAAGTAAACAACATTCCTCGCAGAAAAATTCAAGAAACACAATGTATATGACTTAAATCATGGTTTTTAATGCTATTTGAGCTTGCCATTAAGGAAAAATAATAGATTTAATGACTGAATATAATCATTTAAATATAAGATATGATTATTAATTTGAGGTCTTCTTTAATTAATACCAGTAGCTTATCTCTATATATTAATATGTTGTTCTAGCAATATTGTATTCATCTCGGGAAGAAAAAAAGAAAAAAAGAAATCGGATATGTTATTAATGCTGCAACTTGTTATCTAAAGAAATAACGAGCTGCGGATTATCAGATATGTTATTAAGAGATTTAAAACCATCATCAATATTAATCTTTTATTTATGACTAAAAATAACAACTAAGATTTTATTCAAAAATAGAAAAATTATAATGATCCAAAATAATAAATAGCTGACAAGTAATTTTATAGGTCTAAATATGTACATAGTACATAAAAAGAAATAAATAGCCTAAAATTATGAAGAAAAAAAAAAGAAAGAAAGAAAAGCAGAGAGGTTTGCCATCTAGGAGACCACTGTTTTATATAGACAATTAATTCTTAAGAGTCTAAATCATATTTTCTATGAGACCCTAGATTTCTTGATGAAATTAACTTTCAAAATACAATAAAAAAATAATATAAAGTTTATATCATTCCTATAAGAAGAAGACGAAAGAGAAGTGGCACCACCACCGGATTTAACAGTTTTATCCACCACCAAATTTAACAGTTTTATTAATGAAACTTTTTGTCAGTATGTATTTTACTGATGGGATCACATATGAAAACAGTTTATTGGAAAAACTCTCATCGGTAATTTATAGTCTATCAGTAAATCATTCAGTAATAAATTTATCGATGGATTTATAGACGGACAAAGCGTGTCAAAAAAAAATCTACCCACTTCATTCCGTCCGTAAATCCATCAGTAAATTTAACATATTACTAACAGGAAAACCACATGTAATTCCATTGGTGTTTTTATTTTTCCATCGATATATTTGTCAGTAAATATAATATATTACCAATAGAATACCTTTTGTAATTCAGATTGAGAGTTAACAGTAGCAGTGACATTTGTAGTAATTTTTTTTCAACTCTCTAGAATAGACCAACGAAAGTGTTCTGTCGGTAACTCTGCTATTAATACTTTAAAATATATATATAAAAAATAATATATTGAACAAGAGTAGAAAAATAATTAAAATCAAATATATAAGAAATTAAAATAATATAAAAATTAAATATTTATTACAAATTTAAACACTTTTATGTTCAAATACAATAAGTCTAAAATAAAGGCGGCACTGGAGGAGGAGGAGGAGGCTAGTTGTCGCCGAGACCATGGGGCCAATAAGAAATAGCACATCAATCACCCATATATGATTTCATCTCCATTACCACTCGGCAGGGTTCTTTATAATCCACAATGAGTCGTTTATATATTTTTTTTATTAAGATGAGTCATCTAATCATATATTTGTTGGTTTAACATCACTGTGAACTTTGGAGTTTGAGTGCTCAGAACCAATTGCGAGCATCCAACGATTGAAACACTACGGGTCATTCGTAAGTTTTCGACCGTAGTTTTAGAAAGTTCATATACTTGATTTCTATTGGGACCACCGGACAATCCTGCCTCCAACCATAAATTCATATCAATATCCAGATTGGTCGAAAGATCGTTGTCATATCTCTTCTTCAAGCAACTATTATATGTATCTTGGAAAGAAAAAATAAATTCATCAAATTGAAGGAAATTATAGTTTGATAAAAAAAAATAGTTGAAAACCTACATACCATAAAGTGTTGAGCTTGACTATCTATGAACTGTTGCACTCTTTTTTGGTGATCATCACTCTGGGCATGTGTTTCAACAAAAAGCTTTATCGGTGTTGGATCACGTCCAAGAATCATAGCTTGCAAGATAAAAATGTTGTTAGTTAAATATATTTATAAAAATTAAAAATTAAAAAAATAGATGTAATAAAAAAATCTTACCACCCGCTTTGTATGCTAAATAAACGGAATAAAGTTGTCGGTGTGTGGTAATGAAACCGTGAACAATCCCGTGTCGGTTTACCGTACTGGACTGTAACCGTCACGTGAAGTGAGTGGATGTCATGTGTTGAATGTATTCCACCCATACAGCCTTCGAAATATATGGCGGTCTGAAATCCTTCCAAACCACCACGTCATTCCAAGCTGGAAGCTCGTTTCCTCTCGCATATTTCTTCTCTTTCTTTTAAGCCTCGTACTAAAAATCGTGCAACCTATATGTTAACAATAAATTATCTGTTAGTAAATGAAAATTACAATTTTAATATTTGAAATGAATATTATCCAGATTTCAATCTTACCTAATTGTAGCATGATTCTCCCAAACTCTCCTCGCAACATTATCATCAGCTCTTTCCTATTCAATTTTTTCCTTGCAGTAAAAATTCATAAAAGGAAAATTTCAATAATTTCAATAAACTAACCGAGTTAACATATTAAACAAATATTTAAGTTAATACTAACCTTAAACCTTGAAAACCATGCATTGACCTGCGGTTTCCATTTAGAATGTTTGGAAACCTTGCTCCATTAAAACAATGAAATTTCCATCGACGATTTAAAGGCTGATGTTATTGTTCTTGCAACCTTAATGTTTGTAAACATGGAATTGCATTCGTTAAATAAAATATTTTTTTAAAAGAAATTATTAAACATGTTGTGAAAGCAAAACAACTTACATTGAATCAAAGAATGTACGTCATGGGTTATGTACAAATAGATTCAATCCATTCGGGTCATTTATTGCTCCTTATTCTTATTGGCCGATGATACTCAAAGTTTACAACTTGCTACATGGGATGTGTATGAGGCTGAAATTCATGTTTTTCTCCACGGTCATACATGTTCCTAATATAGATGTTTGTCTTTGTCCGTTGATTAATGAGTTGAAGCAATTATGGTTATTCAAAACTTTGACATATAGGATATCGAGGAAATATAATTTTTAAATGAATGTAACTTTGATGTGGACTATCAATGATTTTCCTACATATGGAATGGTTTTTGGTTGGACCGCCCATGGAAAACTAGCATGTCTATACTGTATAGAAAATAACAAGGCCTTCATGTTAATAAAATGACAGTAAAACATCTTTTTTTTTTATTGTCACAGACGATTCTTACCAATGGATTACAAGCATAGAAAGAACAAAAATGAATTTTTTGCTAGTAGAATTGAAAGGGATATTGCACTATCATTACCGTCGAGTGAAGAATTATATGACATGGTGTCGAAGTATGTTAACATTGTGTTTGGTTTTCAATTCGGTAAGCAGAAGTTTTCTAGTTTTGGTTTGACCCGTAATTAGATAAAACGTAGTATTTTCTAGGAGCTTTCTTATTGGAAGACCAATTTCTTCTGTCATAACCTTGAAATCATGCACATTAAAAAAAAACATGTTTGAAAATATTTTCAACATGGTTATGGATGTGAAAAGAAAGACAAAGAACAACATCAAGGTTAGAATGAATACATTTATGTTTTGTTACCATAAAAATATAGAATTTGGTCTTATTGGAAGACTAATTTCTTCTGTCATAGCCTTGAAATCATGCACATTAAAAAAAACATGTTTGAAAATATTTTCAACATGGTTATGGATGTGAAAAGGAAGACAAAGAATAACATCAAGGTTAGAATGAATACATTTATGTTTTGTTTCCATAAAAATATAGAATTTATTTATGATGGGTCATGATTCGCAAAGCTCAAGGTCAGCTTCACCTTAAACAAGAATGCACAATTATTTGTCTACCAATGACATAAGAGTCTAGGTTTTCCTGATGGACATGCTTCAAACATATCAAGGTTGATGAATTTAAAGGATTGCAAATTGTATGAAATTATGATTCATGATTGCCATGTGTTTCTGCAAACACTTATTTCGCTAGCTTATCGAGATTTATTGCCAGAAGGGATATGTGATGCACTCACAAAAATTAGTCACTTCTTTAGAGATATATGCTCCAACAAATGTTAGACACAATATATGGAGAGACTTAAAACTAATATCTTTTAGACAATCTATAAATTTGAAATGATATTCTCTCCATCGTTTTTCAACTCAATGTAGCATTTACCCATACATCTACCGTTTGAGGCAGAAATTAAAGGCCCAATCTAATATGGATGGATGTATCCATTCAAGAGGTTAGGGATTACACATGCATCCTAATTAAAATTTTATTATTTTTTTAAATTAAAAATATTCATTTAATTCTATGCATGTACTTGTTCAATCTTAAGAGAAAAGTAAAAAATAAGGTGCATATAGAGGCTTCAATATGTAAGTGTTATATTATTGAAGAGATCTTAACATTTATTTTGTACTATTTCGAGCCTCACTTGAGAACAAGAATCAATCACGTTCCAAGGCATGACAACGGTAGAGAAGTGTCTTTAAGTGAGAGCTTGTCAATATTCTCTTATTATGGATGACCCGTACCAAAAAATGCTACGAGGAGAAGGTATTTAATAGAAATAGAATTTAGACAAACACATAATTATGTGGTATTTAACTGCAATGAACTAAGGTCTTTTATCTAATAAGTATAATAATCCACTTGTTGTTAGTTTTGAACAATTTATCTCTTATACTATAATGAACTAATAGATTGTTTGAATTCCTCGTAGGCAATATTATCATTTTTTACTATCCCAAAACTCACAGCTGACTGAATCTTAAATCTTTTGATTACAAGATTAACAATTTTCCACGTGGTTTAGAACACATAATTGAAATTATTCGATTGAAATAGATTGAAATAAAATTAATTGGTTTGTGGCAATCCAATTTAAATTATTGTGTATTTGTAGGTTTAAAAGTTTTGGGTAGTCTCATGTATAGAGAAGGTGCTACTGATTTGTTTTTAAATAGAAATGATTTACAGTATCTTAATCCTTTAACTTATGTAGATACATAGGAAAAAGTCAATAGCAAGTCGTACGAACAAGATCATTGCTAGTTCTTCTAGTAACTCTTTTGACGACTATGAGTCTAGGTGCTAACCAAGAACAGACACCTGAAACACAGGTAGCCATGCACGACGCGGGGTCATCAAGTGCAATGCTGCCATGTCAAAGGGGTCCCTTCACAACGAGATCAATTTATATGGAAATACCAGTCTTAGTGGAAGAACGACATTTCAATGTAAGTTTGTTTTTCTTTACATGTTAATAATTTTTGAAAAATTAATTCCAAGCAACATCATAAATATTAGGTTTACAAACATTGAGGCTACGAGAACCATAACATCGACAATGAAATCATTGATGAAAATTCTATTGTTTCAATAGAGTCAGGTTTCCAAACATCCTGAATAAAAAACTATGATTAATGTATGGTTTGAAAGGTTTAAGATTAATATTAACTTAAATATTTTTTATGATGTTAATTTGGTTAGTTTATTAATATCAATAAAATGTTTCTTGTAAAAATTTTAACTGCAAGGTAAAGTTTGAATGAGATAGAGATGACAACACTATTGCAAAGAGGGTTTGAGAGAATCATGCTGCAACTAGATAAGTTTGAAATCAAGATAAGATTTATTAATTCTTTTATTCATTTTTATTACTCATTAACTAACAGATAATTCATTTGTATCATATAGGTTATGTGATTTTTGGTATGAGGAACAAAAGAAAGCAAAACAATATGCGGAAGAAAGAGACCTTCTAGGCTGGAAAAAGATGGTGGTTTGGAAGGGTATCATACCTATATACATCTTAGAGGTCGTGTGGATGGAATATATTTAGCACGTGACATTTGATGGTTTCGAACCGGAATCGGCGTGTTCATGGTTCCATTACCATGCACACTGACGACTCTATTTTGTTCATTTCACATACAAAACAAATGGTAAGATTCTTTTTTAATTACATCTATTTTTTTTTAAATATATTTAACTAAAAACCATTTTCTCCTGTAAGTTATGGTTTTTGGACACCAACTAATCCTAATAGAGCTCAACACGTGCGGATTGATGACAACTAAAAAGAGGTGTAATAACTATTGGATAGTCAAGCTCAACACTTTGTGGTATATTGTTTTCAACCATTTTTTTAAGTTATTATTTTTTTAATTTGTTGACTTTTTTTCCAGGATATTTAGAATACCTAGTTGAAGGAGAGATACAATGATGATCATTCGACCCATTTAAATCTCGATTTGTATATATGGTTAGAGGTAGGATCATCTGGTGGATTCAATGGAAATCAGGTGTATGGTCTCTTTAACACTACTGTCAAGGACTTGTGGACGACCTGCAATGTTTCAACCATTGGATGATCGCAATTGGTTTCGAGCACTCAAACTCTGGAATTCGAGGCGATTTTGGACTAGTGAGTTCAAATTAGGACGACTAATCTTGCTATTGATTGTGAATGACTCAGTATTGAAATGGCTAAACTCCACCGATTGGTAATGAAGATGAGATCACAAATGAGTGGTATTATGTGCTCCCTTTTATTCACCCCACGACCTAAGCGAAGACCCGCCTCCTCCTCCTTCAATGCCTATATTCTAGATTAGTTGTATTTGAACTTATAAATGTTTAAATTTGTAATAAATATTTGAATTTTATATTAATTTATTTTTTAATTATTTTCTATTTTTGTTGAATATACTTTTTTTAAAAAATATTTTTAAATTATTACTGATGAGTTACTGATGCACTTAGTCTGTCGGTATATTCCAGAGAGTTGGAAAAAAATTACTGCAAATACCATTGCTAATGTTTACTCACCGATGCAGTCAGTTTAATAATTATATGTCAAATTCACCAACGGACGAGAAAAAAATCATTGATGGAATGACATATGGTTTTTCTATCGGTGATATGCTATATTACACGATGAAAATACCAATGGAATGAAATGAGTAAGGTTTTTTTTTTTTTCCAGCAACCTTTGTTGGTCAGCAAATCTGTCTATAAAATTATTAGCGACAAACTAATCCAATATATATTAGTGATGATAATTCTAGAATACAAAATTTGCCAATCAAATTGTTAGATATGCACATATGTATTTGAAAAGTTCTAGCTTAACTTGGATCTAATAGCTTTCATAATTAATGTGAAATACAAGAACTAGTCACAACAATTATAATAAGTCATAAAGGAACCGAGAAATGCCCTTTTAGCGGTTGATGGATCCAAATAAAATGGATCAAAAAAACCTCCTAAAATAAACCCAAAAAATTCCCTAAAAATAGGTCTAACAAGAACACCAATTGGGCTCGAGCTTGATATTCCGACCCCAAAGTATAATAGAGGGCCCAAAAAGAGTGGGCTCAGGCATAGTAGCTCGAGCCCAACACCTAATAAGCTCGGGTTTAGGCTATTGTTAGAGCCCAACTCCCTAAAGGGCATAAGTTCAAGCAAGAGGTCCGAGCCCATGTTGAGCGTGCTGTAACACCCAACACCCTAGCACTTTAGCACTCTCATAGGCTTGGGCTCAGGAGTGCACCCCGAACCCAACATGCATGGGTCCAGGTAGCGTGTCTGGATCCATTTCTCACCTCTAATGGGCTTGAGACCAACACTCATTAGGGATTTTTCTGGGACTCCACGCGGGTCCCTTTATATTTTATACTGATTTAATACGTATTATTTTGAGTAGAATACAATTCAGAATATCATAAAGGTAAAATTACACTCTAACCCCTTCTCTTCACAAAAAATAAGATTCATGAGGTATAAATATACCATAAATCTTTTAAGTTCACAATCTTCATTTATATATATATATATATATCTGGATTCATAGGCTATTATTATTATTATTATTATTATTATTATTTAAAGAGTTACAAATCTCCTATCTATTTCCAACAAACTCGCACTTTTTTAGAGAAAGAACATACCATTTTATTGCATGGATAAGTATAATTAATAATCACTGATCTTACCTATTAGGATAGGCGGTGTACAAAATCCAATTTTGCCAAAAAGAAAAAAAAAAGTGTCGAAGTTGTTACTAGGCAGTGAATGATGTTGGTCGCAAAGGGAAATTGTGGCGGTGGCGGTGTGTGCAACCACCATAACCGCGTTGCTCAGCTGCCAAGAGCAAAACAATAATGTTGCAATAATTTACCATGATTAGAGATTAAAGATGTGCTTTAAATGAAGAAAATAAACAATTCAGGGACCAAATTCATTTGTCATTCCATAAATTAAGCAGTGGTCAAGTAAACAACATTCCTTGCATAAAAATTCATGAAAAACATTGTATATGACTTCAGTCATGGTTTTTAACGCTATTTGAACTTGCCTTTAAGGAAAAATAACTGATGCAATGATTGAATTTAACCATTGAAATATAAGATATGATTATTTGAGGTCTTCTTTAATTAATACAATTAGCTTATCTCTGTATATTAATATGTTGTTGTAGCATTGCATTCATGCGAGTGATCTTAATTTAATGCCGAAGAATATATATATATATATATATATATATATATATATATATATATATATATATATATATATATAAAGGCTCTTGTTTTGATTACCAATTTCTAAAATTGATTCTTAATATGTATCTTCCCTTTAGAGGAAATCCCCTTCCATGGTATAATGGTATGGCTTTTGTTTCAAAGCTTGGTTGGTTACTGATCAGTAATCACGCGACATTTCTAGCTAAAACATTGCTCCTAGGGTTCAAGCAAATAATGAAGAAAATGAGAGGTTAATTAATGGCTTTTTATTCAATTTGTTTCAGTATTTTTCTCGAAACTATATATTTGGCTGTTTCAAAGATATCAATCACATAAAAACAAAATGATAGATATTTTATTGAATTATTTTAAAGATGAAATTATATCTTTTAAGAGGTGTTTGAGAGTTTGGTAGCGATTGTTTTTCAAAATATTTTTCGTTTAGAAATACATCAAAATAATATTTTTTTAACAAAATATTTTTAAAATCAGCACATTAAAGTAACTCTAAAACATAAAAAATTAATTTAAATAAGAAATTTAATTTCTTAAAAACATCAATTAGAATGCCCCTTAATCATCTTACGTGGGATACAATAACAAAACATATACAACACATGTTTAATATAATGGTTACTGGAGACTCACATGGTTGTTAACTTCAGGGCCTATGGGATTAGTCGAGATACGCACAAGTTAGCTCGGACACCCACGTTAATAATATATATATATATATATATATATATATGGTTTTCTTTCTCAATTTTTCTTTACAACATTCTCCAGCTTATCTTCACACATCAAACAAGATTTAATATAGACAGCGAAACTCAACCTCTCCAATCGTTATGTTGCGTGGAAATACAATAACGGGTCGTAGCAACCATAAAATAAAGCTCTTCTGTATTGACATTAAAGATGGTGAACCCTTTCAATAACTCATTGCAACTCAGTCATAATAGCTAATAAATTAACACAACGTAGCCTTTAAGCATCGAGGAAGCTGTTGTTGGCTTGTATTTGCAGCTTTATATATATATATATATATATATATATATAGTGAATTCGGCCATTAATGCAAAACCAACATGCTGATTAATTTTCAGTGTTACGGATGGAGTTAAAACTAGCCGTAGCAAAGTCAATATGCGTAACCTAACTAGCTTCTAAGGCATAATGCTTTCTAGCTAGATCAATTAAATACTTTAACAAATTAAATGGTCCATTCATATGGGGATTTTAATTTGATAATTAATTACTCACCATCTTTCAACTATATTAAATTTTGATTGCTTTGCCAATCTTATTACATGGCCTTATATCTAGATACACCAATTTAATAAATTTATCTCTCCCGGCGGATGGGCAGATGCTGCAAAGCGTGTGTGAAACTAAAGTTGTCGCAACTTCTTCACCAGCAGAACATAAACTAGTTATTAGTAGTTATGGTATAAATATTGGTATGGTCGACAAGTAGAAGATTTAACTGTTCATGCCGATGGCTTCCCGAGTGGTTTTGGTGTCGTTTCTTCACAGCTTCAAGTAGTTATTATAACTCTTTAAGTATCCATGCCCATGCATTTACATGCACGAGCTAACAATTTAATTTTAGGCAGATATATGCTCCCGTAAAATAATCCCCAAAATTAGAAAACATTTCCCAGCCCTTAGATCTAAAGAAAAAAAATAAAAGAGCCGTAAGATTAAAGCAGGAGAAGTTGGAAGAAAGAAAGCCATCCCACTTGCGAGAAATTGAACATCAGCAAAAACACATCAATCCTTTCTCTTTTGCTCTAATGATACATCTCCTCCATTACAAAAAAATTGCTCAAACTCTTATGAAATCAACTAATTTTATATATATATATATCATTTCACACGGATAGCCATAACATACCAATGGAGCTTCTAAAATTTTTAGAATTTTGATTTTTTGTATTGTTGCTTTATTAGTAGAGCTGTTTGTTCTTTATTAATTAATTTTTCTTCCTTGTAGTTAGATTAAGGTTTAGGTTACAATCTATATAGTTAAAGCTCCGTTTTTCTGTTCATATTTTCTTTTTATTATATATATTCTTGATTTTGCCAAAAAAAAAAATTCTAAAATTTTTAGAGTCTTCAACTGGTTATAATCGTGGCCAGTAAATTGGATGTTTAGAATTGAAAATGTATTTGAGAATTTTTCCAATGGACGGGATAGGGACAAAAGGAAAATAATAAATTTGGGGCTAAAAATTAAACGTAATTATTTGTTATCGGTATATGTATAAAAAAACCGATAATTTCATAACGAAACAAAGCTATCTTTCTCTATTTTTGTTTTTAATGAGATTCTCAATTTGTGAATCAATTGAAATAAATGTAGTAAACAAATTAATCATTGTTTACTAAAAAGCGAATGTGGTCGGAGAATATCAAACTGGTAGCCAAAAATTAGTTACGTGAGTCTTGTAAGAATGTTGTTACGTACGTATACAATTCATTCAAATAAAAAGAGATTAAGTCATTATTCAAGAAACACAAAAGTATTGAATTCTGAAAGTTAATAAAAAAAAATACTAATTTCGTAATGAAACAAAGTCATTTTTCACTCGGATTTAACAAATTTTGTAACAAATATATATTTTTCAAAATTCTATTACGGAAAGGATTTTATATATATATATATATATATATATATATATATATATATATATATATATATATATATATATATATATTGTAATTATCATGTGCAGTGTTTCTACCATTATTATTGTACATAACCTAAAAACACACACATAGAGGATGGCTGGTGCTCGCAGCCTCTCACCATGCAATCATTACTATTCATACAACTATATTGCTTCTCTATTCTTTAACTTGATTTCAGAGCAAACTTGATATTCCTCTTCATCATAGATTTTACAAGCATCCAAAATATGGACTCTCACATTGCTGTACTGAGTCCCTCTTATGTTGCAACAATCTTTTCCCTTGGTGGTGTATCGGCCTTTACTGTTGTTCCTTCATCTGGTAATGAATCATTCTCCAATGGCTTTCATTCTTCTGTTGCTGCCATCAACAACATATCTGCTACTGCCTTTTCACATGTATACTCTGCTGCAATGGTTCCTTCCTCTAGGATCACAACAACAGCCATATCCTTTAATACAATAATTGTTCCTCTATCAAACACTCAATAAGTAATCTATTTAAAACTATCAAACATCAATTTTTTTATACTGAAGGATACAGAAACCTTACTTGTTAGGCCAAGGTGTATACTTTTTTTGTTGATGGCACCAATTTTTTATACTGAAGGATCCAGATGAAACCTCACTTGCTAGGCCAAGGTGTATACTCCTTTGTTGATGGCTCTCTCTCATGCCCTCCTAAGTATGTTCCTTTTACTGATATGGCTTTGTCCAATCTTAACCCTTCGTATCTGTCATGAAAGCAACAAGATCAATTAATTATGAGTGTTATTCTATCGTCTTTGTCTACTGAAGTGTTACATCTTGTCGTTGATTGCCAGACATCTCATGGTTTGTGGAGGGCTCTTGAAACTACTCTTGCTTCACCTTCTAACTCATTGATTATACAACTCCATGGCTCCTTCCAAGACCTGAGGCAGAATGATAGCACTGTTAGTGTTTATTTGCAGCAATCCAAGACGTTATTTAATGAGCTTGCTATTGTCGGCATGCCACTATCCCTGAAAGATTTTAATACACTGATCTTCATAGTCATCTTCTCACATATGAGTTTCTGCATAAGGCTTCTCTTCAACCCATCGTGACAGCTCCACTACTACCAACACCATCTCAGCCTCCTTCAGATTTCCTCTCATAACATCAGTCATAATCGTCAGGTAACAATTATAACCAAAATTCTGGTCATAGGGGTCATTTTCATGGAGGATGAAAGAATAATAACGGTGGCTATCTCAATCATGGAAATAATAGGCATAACTCTGGTCAGAATGTTAACAATAATGACCTTGGTTTTGGATAGTTTGTTAGACAAAATTTTAGGCAACACGAAAATCGCTTTGGGGGTTGTGGTTAGTGGTCTAATCCTGGGCAAACAAAATGTCAGCTCTACTATATCTTTGGGCATTCAGCACAACAATGCCCCCAAACTATCCACCTATAATATGCAAGCCAATGCTAATTTGGTGTGTAATACTCAATCTGAGAGTACCCTTATTACTTGGTTTTTTTTATACAGATGTTAATCAACATCTGACACCTTACGTTGCAAATATGGTGAGGTCAGAACCTTATAATGACATTGATTAATTTGTTGTTAGAGATGGTAAGGGTCTCACTGTCTCTCATATTACCCACTCTAAAATTCATGCACCTAAATGTACATTCACCTTATCCAACATTCTACACGTACCTCACATTAAAAAGCCTCTGTTATTTGTTCAAAAGTTTTGTTTAGAAAAAAATGTGTTTTTTGAATTTCACCCTTTTGTGTTTTATGTTAAGGATCTTGTTGTTATCTATTTTTAGATCCCTACAAAAAAAAAACCAAAACAATTGTTGGATAAAACAAAAAAAAATATAGCATTGAAAAGAAGATACAAGGATGGCCAAAAAATGGCTATAAATTGATTGAGGAAGTTCAAAAATACAAAGATTGAAATTTGACAGTATATTTTTTATTGATGAGAGCCCTGTTGACAAAGAAAATTCAATTTGAGAAAGAAAAGTCCAACATCAGATGTTCAAAGGCTCAATTAGATTTTGTTAAAAGATTAATTGAGTTTATGAAGGGTTGGATTGCAAGAAAAATTAATTTTTGAGTCAATTTTGGCTTTAATTAGGAGAAATTAAAGTTTAGGAGTCAAATTACAATTTTTAAGAGTTAATTTGGTCAAATTAGGGTTTAATTGCATAAATATTAAAGTTTGATGGGCAATTAGGAACTTGATTGAAGAAATCCAAAACTAAGGATCAAATTGGAAAAGACAAGGAAATATAAGGGCTGAAATTGACCAAATTAGGAGCTAAATTAAAGAACTTGGAAGTTTGTTGATCAAATGACGGTCAAAATACACAAATTCAGAACCAAGAATCAAAATGAAAAAGACGGCCAACTTTAGAGCTAATGTTTGAATTCGGCAGGGATGCAATTGAATTAATTATTAAAATTAAAATCTCAATTGAGTACTTGATTGAACAAATAAAAAATTGAGGACTGATTTGGAAATTGACATGTTTTGGCATCCTTTTTTTTTTAAATGAAACGACGCATTTGGTTCAAAATAATATTGTTTCATTCATTGTTCATTAAAAAAAAAGATGCTCAAAACGGAGGAAAATAAATGAAAAGAGAAGGAAAATAGAGAAACAGAGAGGAGTAAGAATAGAAACAAAATAGAAGGAAAACACATAAGAAGAATCATTGACCCAGTATCTCCCTAATGCACAATCGCTTTGTTTGGAAGAAGAACCACTTGCGCCACCATGAGCCACTGCTAGGTCAACTTTCTCCCACCCCTCTCCTTCTTCTCCTCCCCCTCTTCCTTTTTCTTCTCCTCTAGTTACCCTCCACTGTTCTATAGGTAAACAATGGAGAGTGAATTACTTCCTTCTCCACTGTTCACGTTGCATATGAACAATGAAGAGTTTTCTCCACTATTCTAGGCCGAACAGTGCTGGCCCATACCAAAATGGCTAGGTCGGGTCCAGCCCAAAACAAAAAATAATATATATTGGGACGATATCAGCCCAACACTCTTTTGGGCCACCATCGGCCCAACCCCTTGTCTTGGGCCGATGTCGGCCCAGTTCCTTTTTGGGTCGAACTGGGCCCAAATAAGCAAAGGGAGATCGTTGCAAAAGAGGCAACCTAACCAACCATATGGGCATCATCGACTTCATCTCCAGCAACAGCACACCAGGTAAGCCTCTCTTCCCATTTATAAAACTATGATATTAATCATTTTTACTTAGGTCAATGGTTAATCTCACTCGTGACCTAGGCTTTGCCTTGGATCAACCCCGCATTGGATTTTAAAACTATATTTAATAACCTTCTTTATTCTTATGTTGACTCTGGTCAATCCGGGTCAATCTGACCCGTTACTCAGATCTCGACCAGTGACTCGGGCTTTGCTCTGGATTGACCCCTGAGTTGGGTTTTAAAACTATGATAATAATCATTTTTATTTTTACATCTCTTAGTTGAATAATTTTGAAATTATAAGTTTTTATAAGGATATTTTAGAAATAAAAAATAATAAATATTGTCTCTAGAGACATGTGACCTCTATACTTCCTGTTTTGAAAGAATAAAAATTCAATTCAAAATTGTTTCAAAGAAAAAAAAATTTATATCTTTATTTTTATTTTTTAAACCAAATATATTTATATTTCTGCTATTTCTATCATTGCTATAAAATCTCTACAAAACTTTGTACTCTTTTTTAAGGAAAAGGTTTAAATGTTATGCACGGCCAACTACAGGCCTAGAACTTTAAAAACAAAGCCAGCTTCTAGTACACGAAGCAGATGAATAAGGCCCACTAGCTACAAGAGGCAACAGGCATTTCAGATCAATTTTTTTTCCAATGGGCTAGAGGCTGGTTGCCTTTACTGATAAAAAGTCTTTTATTCTTCCTCAATGGGATTGGATTTTATGATTTGGTTAGCAATTTATGATATTGAACTTATTAATTCATTTTGTAAGTTATTAGCTAATTAATGTGAGCAAATTAAACATTACAGCATGTTTCGTTCTCCTCCTCTATATAAAGATCAGCCAAGACCTGTACTCTGACCTCCTAGCCGAAGACCACCTACACGTCCTTGAGCTTTAATTTAATGTATAGTTTATAGTTTTTGGATTTTTGTAGTTTTATTTTTCGTTAGCATGTTTTAGGTACCTTTAGTCTTGTAATAGTAAGAAAATGTGTTTTTGTGGGGAAAATTTTATGATATAATAAAGTAATTAATAATATTTTATTAGTTACATTCTGACCAGGCCGGTTTTATATTTTGCAAGCCGTTGTAAGTTGAATCATTGACCAATTGGTACATCTAAAAAAGTCTATGTTTTCACACTATTCATATTAATCGCCTCTTCTCCATTGCACCTACCTCTTTTATATATATATATATTCTTGCATGTATATGAATATGGTCCAGGGCCAAAGCTGGTTCTTACTCAATATAGAGCAAGAGAGGAGGAAGATATGAAGCTTGTGTGGTTCTTACATTTAATTTGCTCTGTTTGATGCTGTTCTTTAGCCCATCTTCTCAACGTATGATGTGCGTGGTAACTTTTTGCTGATTCCCTCCATTATGTCAATTATACATTGCTTTAAATATATATGATCATGAGCTTGTTATAAGTGAAGTACTTGGTAATATGAGTAAAACATTGCAGTTTCAGTGTAAGCAGGAACGATACTCCTGGAAAAGTCCACGACCAAGATCGGCTGAGAACTACTAGACCTCCGGCTCCTAGTGGAAAACCATCGACGCGTCCCTGAGCTCTAATTTCACAGCTGAATGATGGATCATGTTTTCTGGGTTATTTAATTAAGCTCTAATTGTATCATTATTTTTTTTTATTAACGTGGGTGTTTGGACCAGCTTACATGCACCTCGACTAATTCCATGAGCCCTGAAGTTAACAACCATATAAGCCTCCAGTGATCATCATATGAGCAACCACAGGGCTCAAACCTGAGACCACAAAGAGAGCAAATCTATTAATCCCAAGCTTTTTTTATGATTACTTGATCATACATGTGTGCGTGTTTTGTTGGAAAGAAACACTAAAATATATAATCATACTCACAATTTCCAAGTCCTCATTCTTTTTTTCTCTTGTGCAAGTAAAAATATGATAAACCAATCAACAAACCAAGCATGCAATGATACCAAGTTTTACACGTGGAAAACCTTGATGTGGAAAAAAATCATGGGAATATAGTTTACCTAAAAACTTCTAATAATAATAAATATAATAATAATAATGGGTACATAAGTGTTTTTTCTAAGTCAAAACTAAGAATTATAACGTAAATAATCAAGAACAACATATTCTTAGAATACATCAATATTAAAAAAAAAGTTAAAAAGAATCTTAAAATTAACAACCACGCTTATGTGAATAATAGATCAATTTAGACATTTCTAGTCTTTAACCCAACTATACAGAATGAAGAGTACGTGTCTGAAAATTATTGTAAAAAATTCAGCTTAATCTAATGGTGAATTAACTACCTATAAAATTTGAACAAAGACTGTTCAAGCTGCCTCTATGTCTCCTTTTCTTTTTGTATATGTCCACCGCCAACTTAAAAACAAGTCAAAATTGAATTTTTATAATACCTAGTAACTTATATAATCTAAAAGATTGTGATCCTTTATCTTATTTTTTTCTTAGTTTATATGGGTTATGACTCAAAAAAGGACAGAACGAACCTAACAATCCCCCCTCCCAAAACTCAAACTTCTATGTCACTAAATGTGTGGTCATCATATTCAACATATTATCATTGATCACTCGGGGGCTCCATTAAGCTCACTTATCTCCTACAAAACTCAAACTTCTATGTCAGTAAATGTGTGGTCATCATATTCAACATATTATCATTGATATGGATTTTTTCAAGGATAAAGGACTTTGTCTCCGTATCATATGGAACTAATTAGTGTCTAACCTCAATGCACTTTGTTTGAGAACGAAGAATATAATGCTTGCGAGATAAATTGTATTTTGATTATTACAGTGCAACACAAAGTTTTATTGCACTAGACCAAGTTTATGTAAAAACTTTCTCTAGAACCATTGAACTTGGGTAAAGCCATAAATTAACCGTGGTGCATATACAAAGAAACTCCTTGATGAGGAGTACCTTTCTAGGATTAGTCGGGCCTTGACATAGATACTAGTGTTAATCCAAATAAATTATGAAACTAGAGTTCAATATTGTTCCCGCCCATGTTTTGCAAACGTACGTGCAAACTTTATACAAAAATATCAGCAGGAAGCCATTGGATGATGTTGATGTTGGAGATAATTTGGAACTAGGAAGAAACACTACGCGCGTTTATATAAGTATGAAATATGATTCTATCTCCAATTGAATCTTTAACTAAATAAAAAATCTATGAGATGCAAGAATCCGCTTATAAGTTATATGATTCATTGCATAGTCTGATCAATTCGGGAAAAAGTTTTTGAAGATGAAAGTGAAATTATTAAAAATGTTGTTTTTATAGATTAAAAAAAAGCACATTTCATGTTTTCTGTATCTGTTATAGCTAGCTTTGGCTCAACAATGGATGTTGTCATGCTGATTCTTACAAAGTTTACCAGAGCCTACATATCTCTCGATACCATTTCCCACTCCCAAACAATTTCTAGCAAACTAGTTTGATTGCCCCATAAACATTATAGGATAAAGCACTTTTTTTTAATATAAAAAAATATGGATATGTTGTTAATGGTTTTTTTACTATTAAAATCTTTTTAAACTGCAAACTAAAAATTTTATAAACATGCATGCTCAATAAAATAAATTTAGAATGATATATGCTAGTAAATAATAATAAATTTGTTGATTCTATGAAGTCCAGAATAAGAGTCAAATATGTTATTTCTAAGAAGAAAAAAATAAATTTTTAAAAATAAATTTTTTTGAATCAATAAAATTAAATTTTATTTTGCTAAATTAAGCATTAACTTATTGTCAAAATTTATTGTTAACATCACAAGAGTCCTATATAAAACAACCAA
>Ga0325410_1002757_pt1 | contig 19689 bp, 15 predicted proteins | sample PopdelMetagenome_16_FD_206182 | JGI IMG/M metagenome (GOLD analysis project Ga0325410, IMG submission 206182) | Populus deltoides microbial communities from Bellville, Georgia, United States - Xylem-PdIQD-R3 | ecosystem: Host-associated > Plants > Phyllosphere > Stem > Wood/Secondary xylem... | reverse complement strand
CTAAGTCAAAAGTAGTGCTCCATGGCTGGCCGGATTGACCTCTACAAGAAAGAAGAGGCAATTATGGGCGTGCTGCTGGTCTTTGTAAAGACAAATCGAGTAAAAAAATGCACGAGGCTATAATGTTTTTAAAAAAAGAAAAAGAATCCAATATCAACGTATTTTATTAAATAAATGAAGTTATGCAATATTATATATATATTTTGGTATTGCCAAAATTATGTCACCTAAATTTACGAAGCACATCATGTCAAAATAGAAAAATAAACGTCATCTAATTGGCTGGTTGCAACCTGCTACTAGTGACTTATTAGAGGGTGAGCCATGCCCATGCTCCTTGCACTCTTTCGTTGAGACAGAACCTTACTAGGTTTCTAGCTCTTTGTTCCGTCCTATGATACAACTCTAATAAAATAATAATAACTCATATGAAGGTTATTATATACTTATATAATTATTAATTTTAGAATTCATCAAATTATTTGAAATATGTATAAGCTGATTCGAATATTCATTTTAATAATAAAAATAAATAAATAAATAAATAAAAATGTAAACCGAAACTAGAAATATTTCTTAGGGGGCCAAATTTTATATATATAAAAATAACAAGAAGAAAACACAATATTGTATCCCTTGCACTCTTTAAATAAACGACATCTAAATTAACAATTAATTAATAGGTGGATTTGCGATATATATATATATATATATATATATATATATATATATTAGAAGGAGGACATTATTGTACGGACATGCTGCCTGTACTTCGTGTTTCTTTCTTGTCTACTCTCCAACTTATTTCATTTCTATATTCTTAAAAATAAATATATGGTGTTCAACAATAATGATTTTTGTTGAGCAAAGTTTAGAGAGAGATGGAGACTTTATTGAATGGCCATTCACTTGCTGGTCATTTTCTGCTTTCTTTCAATAAATATCGATTTCTTTAAAAATAAATAAATAAATAAATAAAAGTAATGATTTTGGCCAAATAGCCTTATTAACTCAATCGATAATTATGCTCTAAGAAATTACAAGGACCTTTCATGGTCTAACCCAACCCAGTTGCATATATAGACCCTCTGCGCGCAATAGCTTGTAATAACAATGGATCGATCCAATTTCTTAATTCCCCTAAAAGATTAATTTTGGGTTCATTTCTCTATTTTACAACATGGAAAAGAAAATAATTTTTAATTTTTAATTTAATTCCATTTCTTTGCAGGTTGATCTTGGATATGAACTCCTACTTAACATATTCCCTCCATAATTAGATGCTCTCCACGATCAAGATCGTGCTTCTTACCTGATATCTCGTGTGGTAGGTGATCACTCAGTGGATATTGCATATAATTAATTAAATAATAACAGAGGAAGATTCACACTTAATATCTTGAATAAGAAATTTGTGCAGTGTATCCCAGTGAGAAACATTATCATGTTGTTTGTCATAATGAGCTCTCTTTTTTCATCATGAACGTAAAAGAGCTGCACTTAACACGATATATATATTTGAAGACCAGCAGCAGCTGAGCAATAAGCCGTCCATGCCACCACCGACGGTTCGCTAAACATGCATAAATGTGGAGAGGAACTGTGCATGGGATATCAATATCATGATCGATAGCTTGGGGACCCCATGGCATAATGAAACATTTTCAACACGGTTGCTTGAGAAGAAAGATTGCGTTTGTATTGGGAATTGAGGCGTGCATTCACTCTTCATCAAGAGTCCAACATGGTCCTAGCTAGCTAAGTGTGCGTGGATCTTTTTAAAGTGAGGAACAAGCATGGGTAAATTTAAAAATGAAGCGAAAGAGATAGATCAAAGGGTAATATATAATTACAATGTTTAGGACCTAATTGAATAAATCTAAACTATAGGAGTAAAATTAATTTTAGTTAAAAAGAAATTTGGGAGGTTAATGTGGCTTCTCACGAGTGCCAATACTTCTATCTAAAACACAACTAAGAAGATAGACATTTAGGCTCAATACACCATAGTAATTAAGTTCTTGACTATTGTCACAAGGGACATGGATGCAATCTATATGTAAAAATGATTAAAAAAAATTATCATCTAAATTTATAGTAATTTAGAATCCTAATCAGTCATCAAAGATGTTAGATAAGATTCTAAAGTATGTAGGAATCTTTTATATATATATATAAAATTGTGTTAGACTAGTTTATTAGAATCTTTGCTTAATTAGATAATTATATTCCTAGTTATATTAGGATAATTAGAGGAGAAATCTCCCTATAAATATAAGTGCCAATGCATTTAAAATTTAATTGAGTTGATAAGAAGTGTATGCTAATAAGTGTGTTAATTAGAAAAGAGAGCTTGCCCGTTAAAAGTTGAATATCAATCAATAAATCTTGCAATGTCTAAATATTTGTATTTGTTTTACTTCTAACAAATGTCATAATTTCATATATAACCAAGAATAATTGTTAGATGGATGAAATCCTAGTTAATATAGGAATACTTGAAAAAAAAAAGTTGTGTTCGAGTAGTTTATTATAATTCTTGTTTAATTAGTTAGGTAGAATTCTTATTAGATTATAATAGTTAAGAGGAGCAATTTTTCTATAAATATAAAGGTTAATGCATTTGGAATTCACGCATGTTGATAACAAATGTACTGAAATAAGTACGTTGAGAAAAGAGAATCTGTGTTAAAGATTCAATATTAATCGATAAATCTTGAAAGGTCTAAACATTTATATTTGTTTTGTTTCTAATAATTGTCTTGAGAGGTCTAAACATTTATATTTGTTTTGTTTCTAATAATTGGTATTAGAATTGAGGTTAATTATGTGGGGAAACGCAAAAATCCTTTTCAAGGGCAGTAGTAGCTTCCAAATTGAACAATTCATCCTAAAACTCGACCAGAGCAGCTTTAGTTTTTATAATTCTTTGCTAAAGAATTATTGGAGTGGACAAATATTTTGGTGAAGGATTATTTATGGGGCTGAACAATTATTTTGGTGAAGAATTTATGCTTTTTCGAATGAAAAACAATGGTAGATAAAGATTGTTACACTGAGATAATTTTTTTCTGTTTTTTTGTCTCTTTTTTTTTATGCACACATTTTCTCTTTATTTTTTAAAATCCTCCAAAAATTATCTCTTGATTCTTTTTTTTTCTCTCTAATTTTTTTCTCCTCTTTTTTAATTTTAGTATTTTTTTAATTCTTTTTGAAAATACATGTGTGAAAACGGGATCAAAAATGGGTTATGAAAATCATGAAGAATATGGAAGTACTGGAAACATGATTGATGACTTGAATAGATTTTCAGTGCAAATTGGTATGGTTAATGCTTCATCTAATTATATATGATGTCTTGGGAAGAGGGTGTGTTTGGAAGTTCGGAATTTGACCATAAATAAACACTTCGGGTTGGACTTTTCTGAAAAGTAAATGCAGGTAAAGATTATTTTTTTTCCCTAGCTTGGATGCTACTCTTTCAGAACTTAAATTATTTAATGCTGCATGATCGTCTTCTGACATGGTAGGCTCGACCAGTTTTTGTTTTTATCATAGTTTTAAAATCTGATTCGACTCGACTGGTTGATCCGGGACTCGGCCGACCCGAGACTAAAACCGAATCAGGTTGAAAAAAGAAGAGGGGAAGGACAAGACCTGGTCAAAAACCCGGTTGCGACACGTTGATTTTTATTTTTTTACTAAAACGATGTCGTTTTGATTTTTTAAAAAAGAAAATTGACCCGGTCAAAACCTGGTGACCCGATCAAAATCCAAAACCCGAACCTTGAACCGTGTTGGGTCTAAAAACTATGGATTTTACGCATTTCAGTTAAATATGAGTAAGCTTAAGAAAATAATTGCTTGAATAAAAAGTTAGATTATCTGAAAAACAGGAAGCCTAATTCACACTGTTTGCTTGCTTTCAGGAATTAGAGTATATACTCGACCACATCTCTTAACAATATTTGGGAGATATTATGGGGACCAATATATCTATTCTTTGGTTGAAAGGTTTAGGTGCCAATTAAGTTTTGCTTCAAGCAATATAAAATAAACTAGCTAGGAAATTCACGCTATCATACAAGTAGAATTCTAAGTTAATTTTTAAGGTAAAAAATAAAGTGTTCGCATTATTAATGTGTTTTATGGTACCATTAAATTCTTTATTTGAGGATTTAAAGATGATGTTTGTGCTTACTAAAATTAATTAAAAAATATATAAATTGATAAATTATAAAACATCTTGTTGATGCTAATTAAATATTAAAGAAAGAAGTTGATGTTTCTTGTAAGAATTAAAAGATAAATAAATATGCAAATATTTGATTTCAAGTCGTGAGATACTCTTCGAGTTTTTTTTTTAAAATTTATATGGCAATTAAAATAGATATTTATAAGAAAGTGAATGATTTAATGTTCATAGAAAAATATAATTTTTATTTTAAATTCTCTTTTTTTATTGATGTATTTGTTTTTTATAAAAAAAATATTTTTTTTATTAGCAATCTGGTTTACTGAATAGAAACTAAAGACATTTGAAATAAATATTCATTTTTTTCTTATGAATTGAAATAAGGAGGAAAAAATATATCCTTTAATCAGAACTCATTTCCCTTATTTATTCATTCTTTTTTTTATTTTGTTTTTGATAAAAAAACATGTTTTTTATTAAAAGTATTGTTTTTTTAATAAAAACTTATTGTAATCTTTAGACCAAGTTTTAATAAAAATTATAAATTATAATTTTGTTGTGAATGTATTAAAGATATAAAAATAATAAACATGAGAAAAAGTTTGTAAGAATTTATAACAAAAATAACAAGTTATATTAATAGGGATTTATATGTTGAGAATTTAGAGGAATATTTCACCAATGAATTTTTGAAATAGAATTTTAGGTTTAAGTTAAAAAAGAAATTAAAAGGAGGACCAGATTTAACAAAAAACAAAAACAAACCTCATTTTATTTAGATGTAGAAAACTTCACATTTCTCTTTATAGTTTTAGCTTATGTATTATTTGGTCTTTATTATTTTAGTATTTCATATTTTGACCCTAAACTTTATTTTTTTTCATGATTTGGTCATTGGATGTAGAGAGACGACATATAAAGTTGCGAAAATGATTAAGGAGATAGAAAGTGTTTGGCTAGCCATATTTTAGCCATAAAAAAGAATGATCGTAATATCAATAGCTTCGTTTTTAATAGGGGAGTTCAATAAAGGTGGTGTTGTGTAAACCCTAGTTAAAAAAAATCTTGTTATACAAATGTATGTTTTTGGTTTGATTGTGAAAATAAAACAAAAATGTGGGGTTCCATGTGAAAATAAAAGAAACATTGGATCATTAGAGTAAATACTGAAAATTTGTAGCTATATAAACATGAGTAGTCTTCTTTAAGAACACTCTAGTGCTGCCCAAGAAAGTAGAAAAATAAGAGAGAAGAATTGTGAGGAAAACCTATAAAATTCATCATAAAAACATAAAAGAGAAATACATTAAGTAATCAAAGTATATTAGAAAGATATTTGAACATGAAAAAAAATGGTATATTCAAGGTCTAAACCCTTGAAAATATTCCGCCAATGAGTTTTTGGAGGGGAGGAAGAAAAGTGAGGATAATAATGTTTTTTCAACCTTTCAACCTTTCTTTTTCTTCGAGTTAGGAGGTAAGAAACTTCTCCAAAACACTTGATTGAAATAGTTTTGTGTGTAGTGTTAAATGGAAAGTTTTAATGTATAAGGATATTTGAAATTATACGTTAGGGTGTTAGATTATATACTTTTATTATTGATTTATGATAGTTTATGTGAAAAATAATTGGGCAACAACTAAATGTAAATGCATTGAAGAGAAATTCATTCCTTCTTTTGGACAAGGTTTCAGCCATATAGAATAGAATTTGTGTTTGGACTATTTAATGCAATTGATAGATTAATTGTGTAAAATTATGTTAAAGTGAATAAAAGGTGTATGGTAAAGTAATTTGGATCAATTGAAAGAAAAAAGAATACTCATTCTTAACGAAGAAGAAATTTGTGAAGGCACAAAATTAAAAAAAATAAAATTATTAACTTAAATTGGTTAATTTACTATGGAATGTGGTTCTTAACATGCTAACTTAATTATTGATAGATGAATAAGTGATCAATTTCAAAGAACTCGAAATAAAATATTATTTCGACATTAATGCATAAATTTGGCTAGGAAAAATAAAGAGATTTATAAGTTTTCATTTCTGAATTAAGAACTTAGTTATGATTGTGAAATGAAAATCTGGTTATGAATGGATGAGAATTTGAAATTTATATAACATACATATTGGAATAGGTAAGATTGTTATTCTAGTTTAGAGACTAGCATCAGGATTAGAGCAACGTGAATAACTACCTCGAATAAGGGTGGATGTGGTTTTTTATTTGAAAAAAAAAAGTTTATCATGATAATAAGATAGATCTTCAAGAAATGGCTAAGTAAAGTCTATTAATATTTTTTAAAAAAAAATGTGAAGTCTATCCATCTTAAAAACCTTGTAAAAGGCATTGCATCTCATAAAAATATAACTAACAAAATAAATCAACTGATAAAACATAGAAAATAAAATACCACAAGGTGAAACTATATTAAAAAAAACATTAATGACTTAAAAAAAAAAACCCCTCTTGCAGTCCACCATGAAATATGAGCTGCCCTAAAACACCAAAGTATTGTTAAAAAAAAAAAAAAACACCAATTCTTTTAGTTTATTTTGTAACTGTGATAGACACACACTCACATGTATTGTTTAATCTGTTGATTGAACTGCTGAGGTGACATGATAAAAATGTCGGTGGTGGTGTTTTTATAGTAACCTGAGCAAGGGAGGGAGGTGCTCTTGAATCTTCAAAGGAACAGCAATCGGAGGAGGAAATGTGGGTGTGGTGATTAATGATGGGAGGAGCTCTTAAATCTTCAAAGGAATAGCAATTGGAGGAGAAAATGTGGGTGTGGTGATTAATGATGGGAGGAGCTCTTGAATCTTCAAAGGAATAGCAATTGGAGGAGGAAATGTGGGTGTGGTGATTAATGATGGGAGGTGCTATGATTAATGGTGATGAACAGACATTCGGAATATGCATTAACATTTTGTACGACATGGGCCAAACTGGTTTTACGTTGAATCAAATATAACCCCATGTTTGTATTGCACTAAAATTGCAGAATTGAAACCACGAAGATGACCCCGCAGTTTCCAGCAATAATCCCTCGTCTTAAATGGGGGCAGTTGGAATGCTAATTGTAGTATTGCTGGCTTGTTTTAATAATATTTTTTTATTTATAAAAATTTATTTTTTATATTATCATGTTAAAACAATTTAAAAACACATAAAAAATTAATTTAAAGTAAATAACAAATTAAAAAGTTTTAATTTTTTTAAATAAAAGTAAAACAAATAATTTTTATAATTTGTTTTTCTATTTTACATGGCAGAATCCACTTGTGCCAAGTTCACCAATCTCGAAATTGGTTTTGCAATTTTTATTTTAATTCTCCTTCGCTCATTTTGTAAAGAAAATAATGATAGTGTTGGACATACTAAATTATGAACACAATACGTGAAAACAGCATAATTAAAAATAAAAATATATATATAATAAGATTTAAAAGATGATTATGATTTATACTAGCAAGTCCTTACGGGGCGTGGCGTGATGGTAAAGGGTTTGAGATCTGCATAGCAGGTCTTGAGTTCGAGTCAGGACGTGCACCTCTTGTAAGAGCCTGAAACAGCCGAGGTTTTACTCCCTCACCTGAGCCCACAAAATATACTTTCCAGAAATGGGGTTTCCTCGAATTCAAAAAACAAAAAAAGATTTATACCAGCAACCTAAATCAGGTACACTGTCAACATGATTAAACATGGCTGTGTCTGTTGAGTCAATTATCACACACTTGCTTCAGTTGCAAACAACATATAACGTTAATAAAATTAAGTTAAATTGTCGACATAAATTGCCAATAAGAGAGCCAAACGAAATTTAAAGTTACATTGAAGGATTTTCTTCATTGAAAATGAATTATACTTCAGCTGGGCCTGCTCTCACGCATGAAAAATAAATGATATCCTGCACATAACGTTGAAAATATCTAGAAATGAAGCCATGGTAGCAAAACCATATCCTTTATTGCAAATTGATGAAGTTGACGTAAACGAAAGCTTTCTTGGGGATCTATGGCTGTTACAATTCACCAATCACTGCCTATCCCACATTCTTACTCCATTATTGCTTCACGTCAAAGAATGCTTGCAGCTATATATAGGTTATCCTTTCTTCTTTGTTGACCGATTGCATGTCTGATTTCATTTTAGCTGAAGCTAGAGCTAGTTCTGTTTAGATTCCCAAACTGTATGAAGTCCCAATTTGCGATATATTTGTGGCTATAGGAACCACACCTAGGGTATCGGCCCACGCACTTCTATTCAGTCTTATGCACATTTTTATCCTTGATGGTAAAAAAACACATATTGCATGGAGAGTGGATTTATGGAAGATAGTTAATTTTTTACTTCTACAATCTTTTACTGCAATGACAAAATGCAAGCCCATGTCTATCAAATAAAAAACTATAAACAAGCTATATATATATACAAGATTGTTGATGACTACCAGATTTCTAGGAATAATTACAAATACTAGAATCAGTCTATAATATATTACACGAACATGTAAAATAGAGTAATTTTGTGAGAATAATTCGTTCTTATTCTTCTCAGCGTGAGGAGGCCATATATATACACAGTTATATCCTTCAGGAAAGGAAACAACCTATTCTAAGGAAAGCTAAATATTTCTAAACTAAATATTTCTATACAAGATTGTCGATGACTACCAGATTTCTAGGAATAATTGCAAATACTAGAATCAGTCTATAATATATTACACGAACATGTAAAACAGAGTAATTTTGTGAGAATAATTCGTTCTTATTCTTCTCAGCATGAGGAGGCCATATATATACACAGTTATATCCTCCAGGAAAGGAAATAACCTATTCTAAGGAAAGCTAAATATTCCTAAACTAAATACTCCTATACAAGATTGTCGATGACTACCAGATTTCTAGGAATAATTGCAAATACTAGAATCAATCTATAATATATTACACCTCACATATAGCTCATACAGACACTCCCCCTCAAGTTGGAGCATAGATATCTATCATACTCAACTTGTTGGTTATACCATGAAACAACCTTCCTGCAACTGCTTTTGTGAGTACATCGGCTAATTGACTTTCAGAATGGACAAATGAAAACGGTATGATCTTGTGATCGAAATTCTTCTTATGAAATGCCGATCAACTTCAACGTGTTTGGTGCGATCGTGTTGTACAGGATTTTGTGCAATCTCAATGGCTGCTTTGTTGTCACAATAAAGAGTCATAGCCTGTTTATATTCAATTCCCAAATCCTTTAATACGCCTCTGATCCATAACAGTTTACATATACCATGAGCCATACCACGAAACTCAGCTTCTGCACTCGATCTTGCCACAACTTTTTGTTTCTTGCTTCTCCAAATTACAAGGTTACCTTCAACAAAAGTAAAGTACCCTAATGTGGATCTTCTATCAGTTTGATTTCCTGCCCAATCAGAGTCTGTGTAATCTTTGATATTTAAACCATCATTTTTTTAAAACAACAGTCCTTTTCCTGGAGCATTCTTTAAGTATCTTAAGATCCAATATACAGCATTCATATGTTCCTCACTTGGCGCATGCATGAACTGGCTTACCACACTCACGACATAAGCTAAATCTGGCCTTTTGTGTGATAAATATATTAATCTTCCAACTAACCTTTGATAACAACCTCTGTCTATTGGAGTTTGATCTGGAAAGATTCCAAGCTTGTGATTCATCTCTATAGACATTTTTGCTGGTTTGCAGGCAAGCATTCTAGTTTCAGTTAAAAGGTCCAGCACATATTTTTGTTGTGAAAGGAAGACTCCACGTTTCGATCTAGCAACCTCAATTCCCAAAAAATATTTGAGTTGTCCGAGATCTTTCATCTCGAATTTAGTAGCCAAATACTCCTGTAATGCTTTTATTTCACATGAGTCATCTCCTGTCACAAGCATATCATCAATATACACAATTAAAGCTGTTACCTTCCCTTCTTTGTGTTTGATAAACAAAGTGTGGTCTGAATTGCTTTGTTTATATCCAAATGCCTTCATTGTAGAAGAGAACCTCTCAAACCAAGCTCTTGGTGACTGTTTTAGCCTGTATAGTGACTTTTTTAATCTACAAACTTCAGTTCTACATGAGGAGCTATAATTAACTCCAGGTGGCAAGTCCATGTAGACTTCTTCCTCTAAATCTCCATTGAGAAATGCATTTTTTACATCAAATTATTGTAGAGGCCAATCTCGATTATCTGCTATGGATATAAGGATGCGAATTATGTTGATCTTGGCTACCGGTGCAAAATTTTCTTGATAATCCAAACCAAACTTTTGCGTATATCCTTTTGTAACTAATCTTGCTTTATACCTATCAATACTGTCATCTGCTTTAAGTTTCACTGGGAACACCCATTTGCATCCAATTATTCTCTTTCCTTCTGGTAACGGGGCAAGTTCCCAAGTGGCAATTTTCTGTAGGGCCTCCATTTCCTCATTCATTGCCTTTGTCCATTTTGGATCAGCTAATACATCCTGCATATTACTAGGAATAGACACAGTGATAGTTGATTAACAGTAAATGCATACGATCTAGACAATCTATGAGAAGACACATGGTTGCTAATTGGGTATTTGATCTTGGCTTTCGGATTAGGTTCATATTGTTTCTTGGGAACTCCCTTGTTTGATCTTTGTGAATACTTGGGAGCAATACATCTATTAGAATCATGTATTTTATTAGACTCATCAATACAGGGATTTAAAGTTATTTGAGGAAGAATATTCTGGGTTGATTCTTCAGGTAATGGTATAGACGTAGGCAACTCTGAAGGTATTGATGATTCTGCCATATCGGGTGCATCTGCGGGCATTTCCAGTTGCTCCAACACATCATTATCATTTCCAGGGATACTCTTAAAAACTTACTGACCACCTTTCTAATGCCATATGTTTACTTCTTCTAACTCTATTAATTTATTTCCTCCTTCACCTTTTTGTAAACCATTCTCTTCAGTATAAGTCTCCCCTTTAAGAGAAGGGCCAGAAAAATTCCCAGAGTAATAAAGTTCTGTTTCACGAAACAAGGCATCCAAAGTGACATGGAGTTTTTGGGTTTGAGGATCATAACACCTATATCCTTTTTGAAATTCAGAATATCCAACAAACACACATTGTTTGGCACATAGATCAAGCTTAGTTCGCAGGTTCTTTGGAATGTGAACATAGACAATACAACCAAGGACTCGTGGTTCAAGATTTGGAAAGTGAGAAAGGGAAAAAAAGGAGTGCATTTTTTGCTGAAGGGTTTGAAAGTCTATAACGCTAAAAAGGGTACGATTAATGAGATAAGTAACAGATTTCACAGCCTCTCCCCAATAAAACCAAGGCATATTCATGCTAAAAAGAGAGGCACGAACCACTTCCAACAATTTTCAATTTTTTCTTTCTGCCAATCCATTTTACTGTGGAGTATAGGTGCAAGAGGTATGATGACAAATACCAAGATGCCTCAGAAATTTGTCAAAAAATGCATTGACATATTCTGCACCATTGTCAGACTGTAGAACACGTATCTGTGTTTGGTATTGGGTGCTAACCATATTATGAAATTCCTGAAATGCTTGATAGACATCACTTTTATTGGTAATCAAAGACACCCAAATCATTCTAGTGCATTCATCAATAAATGTGACAAAGTAACGGGCTTTAGAAATAGAAGGGATTTTTGTAGGACCCTAGACATCAGAGTGAATAACTGCAAACGGGATAGAACTTTTATTCAAACTTGGTAAATATGGAATACGATAGCTCTTGGCCAAGTCACAAGTGTCACACTAGAACTTTGAATCATTCAGTGGAAAAAAATATGGTTTTAGTTTCCTCAAATAATCAAAAGAGAGGTGTCCTAGTCTCCGGTGCCACAACCATATGGTTTCTTATGCTGTTTCTTTGCTACTGGATTGATTTGCCTAACTGAACTTCATCCCTCTATTTTCTGTCAACTCCAGGTAGTAGAGGTTGCCTCATCTAACACCATAACCAAGAATCTTCCGAGTTAGAATGTCCTGAAAAACACAAAACAAGGGCCAAAAAGTTACAGTGTAATTGAGGGTGGATGTGATTTGGCCAACGGATAGCAAATTATATTCTAGGGATGGAACAACAAGAACTATATCTAAAGTAAGAGTATTGGATAAGATGACAGATCCTTCTCCACTAATAGGAGAGGTACTATTATTTACGGTGGAGATAACAGATTTAGAAGAAGAGAAAAAAGATTGTAATTGATTTGAGTCCTTAGTCATATGATCGGATGCACTTGTATCAATAATCCAAGTGCTATTCTTAGAAGTTGTAGAGAATACAAAAGCCTTACTAACATCTCCTGGTTGAGTAACATTTGCTGTGGGTGGTGATTGATCTACCTGGGTGAAGGTTACCATAGCTTTTCTTACAATCTTCTTTCGAGGTTTCTTTGTGAAGTCCCACCATTCAGGATAGCCAATAATTTCATAGCATCGTTGTTTAGAATGACCTGTTTCACCACAATAAGAACACATAAATCCGCTAGATTTACCAGGTGGTTGATTGTTACGAGTCTTTGAAGAGCCTAAAGATAGTCCTTGTCTAGTTTGATTAGCCAACATAGCCGAGCTTTCAAAGATGTAACGAGAGCCTCCCATTGTTTGTTTCTGTTGGTGTTCTCTCCTGACATACGCATATGTACTTTCTAAATCAAGTTTTAGGTCTTTTCGTAAGATTTCTTCACGGACCTGATCAAATTCTGAATCAAGTCCACTTAGAAAAATATGAACTCAAAGTCGAGCCATTGCAGAGTGCAGTTGGACCACCCCTTCAATCGTTCCTTCTCGAGAGATAGTCTTGTGATCAATTTCTTGGAAAATGGCAACAAGTTCATTATAGTAGGTTGATAATGGTTGTCCATTTTGCATGGTATGAAAAGACCTTTAATTTAATTCGAAAATACAGGTTTCATCAGATCCATCATAGAAGGTTTATGATACAACCTCCTATATGTCCTTGGCTGTGGGGAGACGAATAAAACATTGCATCAACAATGGACTCATTGAGTCAATAAGCCAGCTTTTGACTTTATGATTTTTAGTAATCCACGTTCCAAGATTTGGGTCTCCAGGTGTTGGTTTCTTCATTTCTCCAGTAAGATAACCAGCTTTGTTCCGAGCTCCAATATGCATCTCCATTAGTTGAGACCATAATGAGAAGTTGGTCTCATCTAGTGTAATACCAACAGGAAATGCAGAGTTGTCCTAATGGACAATGATCTGTGGTGCTAGTATTGGGATGGATTCGATTGATTCGTCTGTAGTGATGGTCATTGGACACACAATAGATTTACGTTGATGATATTCAAACTTCAGAAAGAAGAGAAAAAAAGAAAAAAAAAACAATATCAAATTTGTTGCTTTGATACCATGTAAAATAGAGTAATTTTGTGAGAATAACTCGTTCTTATTCTTCTCAGTGTGAGGAGGTCATATATATACACAGTTATATCCTCCAGGAAAGGAAACAACCTATTCTAAAGAAAGCTAAATATTCCTAAACTAAATATTCTTATACAAGATTGTCGATCACTACCAGATTTCTAGGAATAATTGCAGATACTAGAATCAGTCTATAATATATTACACCTCATATACAGCTCATGTAGACAGAACAAAAAGTTATTTAATATGTTTGGTAAGAATGCTTTTGAAATTAAAGTTATAAAAGAACTAAAAAATATATATAATAATATTGGTGGTTTTTAATTTGAATATTGTAGATTTAACTACTGTTATTACATCATGAAATAAACAATACTTTATATAAATTATTTTTAATTATTTCATTAAACTATTTGCATTTTCATTAGGTAAGAAATCCATCCGATAAGGACTACAGTTTCCATGGCTTTCTGAGCGTGCAACAACATCAAGTGAAATATCATTATATCAGGTAAAATATCATTATATCAGGTAAAATATCATCATGAACAAAATTAGGATTGCGATCAAATTCTGCAAATGCTACGTCATCATGCGATCTCCTTCCAATATAATTATTTAGTGTCATTGAATAATATTAAACACTAGTTTTTCAAATAAAACACAATATCTGAGAAATTGTTTTGGATTTTTTTTATTTTATTGGGTTGGACCCAGACACCGGGCATTTAGGTTTGGGTCGGACTCGATCCGACCATGTACAGCTCTCCACTGTTCATGTGAATAGTGGAGCATGCAAAAGATGAAAGAGAAGGAGAAGGGAAAGAGAAGAGCAATGGTTGGCGGTGGGAACGGTGGAGGCTGGTGGTGAGCTGAGGGAGTTGCTCTCCACTGTGCTCTGTTGTGCTTTGTTTCTGTTCTTCTTCTTCGAACGGTGGAGAATACAGAAGACGAAGGACAAGGAGAAGAAGAAGGGGAAGGGGAAGAAGAAGAGTAGTGGCTAGCGGTGGAAATTTCAGAGGCCGGTTGTGAGCTGCTCTCTACTGTTCACATGCAACGTGAACAGTGGAGACTGCAGAAGATAGAAGATGAAGGGGAAGGAGAAGGGGAAGGAGAAGGGGAAGGGGAAGAGCAATGGTTGGCGGTGAGCTGAAGGAGCTGCTCTTCACTGTGCTCTACAACACTCTGTTTCTGTTCTTCTTCTTTAGTGCCTCTGTTACTGTGTTTATAAACACACATAGTTGCAATAAACAGAAATAGCTTGTGAAATGTAGCATTATGAAAAGTATGCAGAAATAGCTTCAACAAAACTGATTTTTGAATGCATTTAAAGGTGAAGCCCATACATGAAAATTGTTGCAATTTGATCTTTTTTTATTGGATTTTTTTTTAACAATTTTTAAAAAACTGGTAATTAGTTTAGACATAAAGGGTCGCCATTAAAAAATTTAATGAAAAAATAAATAAATTACTATGGATTACGATTTAGTATATTTTATAATTATAATTATAAATTAGTTGATAAGTGAACCCGGCTAGGTCGGATAAAAAACAAAAGGTTGCTAATCAAGCTGTTTTGAGTCCAGTGGGCTGTCTAACATTTGAGTTCTAAAAGGCCGACAGCACCAAACAGAGAATTCTAATCATGCATGGTCCAACAATGTAGCGTCAGCTGCTCCTTCAGTGCCCAATCTTCCCAAGCCCACATTGCCAACCTTTCCAACAACCCTACCATCTCTATCTAAGCCCTTATTGCCTCCACTTCCTAGCTTTCTCACCATGTCTACCGTCCCAAAGCTCACCTTGCCTCCACCACCGAGCATTCCATCACTCCCTCCTATCCCTACCACTACTCCCTCTTTTCCATTCCTTTCTCCAACACCTGGAAACTATTTAGTTATCCTTGCTCATAATCATATACCTAAAAGTGAAATGGCTATTAGAACTCTACAATGTCATTTTAGCTCATCCTTCTTTGCTTCATCTGGGAGAATTCAGTTGTCTGTTCCTCATATAGTTCATCTACAAAGGCTAATATTGACATGTAGAAAATATAAATAAATTTCACCAATTGCTTTTAAGGGTTACAATATTGATCCAAATTCGATAATTCTAAGGAAACATTGGTTAATTTTGCGCTTTATGAACTCAAGAAATTGCATGTATGTTTGTGGAATGATATATTTTATTCTTCACTTATCTCATGGAATTGTATGATGACAATATTCTTTCTTAGTTAGAACTTCATAGAGACTTGGCTTTGAAGAGAAGGAAAGAAAAAAAAGATAATAGCAGAACAGAGGCATACATGTATACAAACACATTAATTAGATTGGTGATCATAGAATTTAAGAATTTGAAATACAAGCGATTAAGTAGCTAATTAACAATCTCTGAAATAATAAATGAACTGGAGAAAAAGAAAAGAAAAACCCAACAAAGCAATACGGCCCATCCAATATGCACATGGCATCATAAATTACTCATCCAAGCTCCTTCTACGCACCCAAGTGAACAGGCCATGCCAAGAATCAAGATTTAGTTCCCAGGTGGTGGGGTGAGAAATGGGATAGAGGGGATTGCTGTTGGGATAGTGGGGAGTGGAAGCATGCTTGGCAATGGTGGCAAAGTAACCTTTGGAACACTAGGCATGGTTGGCAGGCTAGGAAGTGGAGGCAATGTGGGCTTAGGTAGAGATGGTTGGGTTGTGGGCAAGGTTGGCAATGTGGGTTGGGGCAGACTTGGGATAGTTGGCAAAGGTGGCAATGTGGGCTTCGGCAAATTTGGAAGTGAAGGCAGAGGTGGTAATTGCAGAAGACGGCGAGCTGCTTGGGCTACATTGATGTTTGAAATTGCCAAAGCAATGAAGAAAGTGAGAATGAAGCACTTGAAAGAGGCCATTGTTAAGTGAGTGTTCTTGTACTCCTCGAGAAAATTAGCGAGCTTATATAGTTGTGATTTCAAATGGAGTGGCCAATATTAGGTGATAAGGGCAGAGAAAAACAGTGAATCCAATTTGAGCCACAAGGTAGTTCAACTTCTCATCTATTTTGTTGTGCATAATCAATTTGGTTTGAGTTCTAATTGGTGGGTTATCTAACATTTGAGTTTGAAGCTAGAACACCACCGAAAAAAAGTTCTTGATCACAGACCTTCCATACTAAATCACAGAAGACAACTCTTTCTTGCATCTCCTGGGCCTAGCTTGAAACTACATTTGATGACTTGAAAGTGGGAGATGGTTGCGACGGTGAGCTAACAAGAAATTAACATAGATTTTTCAGAGCTACATCAGCTACCAAATCCTAGAATGTGCATTGAATCTTAGCCCCATATAAGCCCATTACAGACCTTGTTTTTTTTTTTTTCATTCATAGCGAACAAAAGCACCTTACATAGAGTTTAAGGTATACCCCAACATCTACTTAATGATGACCTCTTTCAAATGCTTCAATGTCCTTGCTTTCTTCTTTGCTTTGTCGTTTTCAAGCATCAATGGAGGCTTGGCAGCTCGCCATCTTCTGCAATTGCCACCTCTACCTGCAGTGACAAATTTGCCGAAACCCACGTTGCCACCTTTGCCAACCATCCCGACTCTACCACAGCCTAATTTGCCAACTTTGCCCACAACCCAACCATCTCTACCTAAGCCCACTCTCCCTCCACTTCCTAGCTTGCCCACCATGCCTGCGGTCCCAAAGGTCGCCTTGCCTCCATTGCCAAGCATTCCCTCAATCCCAACAACGATTCCCTCTATCCCTTTCCTTTCCCCACCACCAGCTGGAAACTAGAGCTTCGTTTTCAATATTCATCCTTGGTTCACTAAGAGGAAGAATGTGGACTATTGGCATTTCGTTGGAGCCTTTAAATGCCATGTTAGAATTTCATATAATTCCTTGGATCGTCTATCTTGTGCTTTGTGTATGGTGCTTGGGTGTTAGATTTTGATGTAATTCCTCCACTCGGATATCGTTGATTCATGTTTTTGCTGTACTTTTTGTGTCATCGTAAATCTTTATCATATACTACATGATTTTAAAAAAAGAAATTAAAAAAAAAAAAAGAAATTGGATATGCATTATATGGGATATCAACGTCAGGCATTGTTTTCTCTCTCTCTCTCTCTCTCTCTCTCACACACACACACACACACACACACAAAAAAGGAATATATATAGACACACACACAAGGAATTAGACAACGAAATTACTGATAAGCATGGAATGATAGGGCTAATTAGTGATAGAATTAGTGCCGAGATTTGACTCCACACTCTAGCAGACAAGAATCAAGATGTTGCTTGAATATTTGCCAGGACGAAAAAGACACATAGTTAAAAAAAAAAGAAAAAGAAAAATGGCCATTAGAAGGTAAGAATATATTATCTTCAGCGCAGAAATATGGTTTCCCCAGCAATTTTACTTGATTAATTCATTATTCAAAGCTTAATTAAGATGGGGTTTTAATTTGAATTAATTTTATATAATTAGATTCGAATAATATATTATTCAGTTGATTATGTCAAACTCTATTTAAATCTGACTATGTGAGAAACAAAACTATAAAAAAATAATATATTTTGATAAAATTTTAATTGATAAATTTATAATTTGATTCAAATCAGGTTTTAATTTAAATTAATTTTATATGATTAAATTTGAATGATATAATATTCAGTTGATTATATTAAATTCTATTTAAATCTAATCAGGTGAGGTGAGAAACAAGGCTATAAAAAAAATAATATATTTTAATAAAAAATTATTAACCTAATGATTTATAGGTTGATATGATTATTTAGTAACTCAAATTTACTCGAATTTTAACCGGTTTAAATATCCGGTCAAGCTCAAGCATGCTAAATATAAACAAAACACTAGATTAACTTTGCTTCATAGTTATTAATCCTGGTGAAGAGATCTGGTCTTAGATTTTGAGTCTTAATTAAAAATAATATTTAATATTTTAATATTTTATTTAAAAAATTTTAAAATAAAAAATTAAACATTATTTTCCATTTGTTATAGTTATCCCACTTCCAAGTCAGGGATGATTAACTCTAAACCATAGTTTTTAATTAGATCAGCCCGGTCCAAGGTTCTGTTCCGGATTACCGGGTCATTTGTGTCAATTTAAAAAAAAAATCAAAACGACATTGTTTTAGTAAAAAAATAAAAATCAACAGGTTGCAATCGAGTTTTTGACCGGGTCTTACCAGGGCACACCAGGTTTTTTCTTTCCCTGTTTTTTCTTCAATTCAGGTCTGGTTCTAGTTTTGGATTGACCCGACAGACCGGGTCGGGTTTTAAAACTATACTCTAAACTCACCTATATACGTGTCATTTTCTGGAAAAAAGAAAAAAGAAAAAAAAAGAAGACGACCACGACGACGACGGTGACCCATGAAATGAACACAAAACCTGGGCATGGGGACCACCGAACTATACAAGTGGCTTCTTTCAGGAAAAAAATCAATTACTTTGTTTCTTCTCATCCACTACAGAGTGGACACATATCTTCTTTAGAGAGACGAACCTACTTGGATTGGATGTCAAGGATATTCACGCCCTCGTTTATCTCTAATCATGTATCTTCATTGATTACTTTTGAAAAATTATTAAAATGATTCGGTTGGTAAAATTATAGTTCTCAGATCTGACCTGATTTAAGATTCGAGTTTTAAATTTTAATTGGTCATTATTTTGACCAGTTATCAAATTATCTAAATTATTTTTTTTAAAAAAATAAAAATAATGTTATTTTAATAAAAAAACAAAAATCAATAGATTATAATCGAGTTTTTGACCGGATCTTGTCGGGTCAACCCGTCAGGTCACTAGGTTACACCGGGTTTTTTCTTACCCTATTTATTTTAACCCGGCCCGGTTCCAGCCCTAAATCAACCCATTGGGCTGGGCTAGATTTCAAAACTATGGGTAAGGTTGTTTTTTAAAATAATTTTTAGTTTAAAAATATATTAAAATAATTTTTTAAATTAATATAAAAACATTAAAATACTTTAAAAAAATAAAAATAACAAACACCCC
>Ga0325410_1002756_pt1 | contig 19689 bp, 10 predicted proteins | sample PopdelMetagenome_16_FD_206182 | JGI IMG/M metagenome (GOLD analysis project Ga0325410, IMG submission 206182) | Populus deltoides microbial communities from Bellville, Georgia, United States - Xylem-PdIQD-R3 | ecosystem: Host-associated > Plants > Phyllosphere > Stem > Wood/Secondary xylem... | reverse complement strand
AAGTCGTATGATTCTAGCATGGCCGCCAGGCCCAGACGCTTGTGTTTGATATGGTTGTCAGGTCCAGGCGCTTGGGTCATGCCAGACCCAAGCATTGACTTAAAAAATTATAGTTACAAAAGAGAAAGAAAAAAAAAAGACAGAAAAAGAGAAAGAAGATTGACTTTCTATTGAAGGAATACCAAATTTATAAACATACAAAATGAACTATTTTAATGGGAAGATATGATTTGAATTTTTAGATCTAAAATGTTAAATTAAATTTTTATGATGATTTGTTGTTTATAAATTATTTATACTTCATTTATAAATAATTTTTTAATCCACGTTACTTGAGTCTAACAAATATACTTGACTTAAGTTTACTTGAATAATCACAACAATAACAACAACAACAATCATGCCCCTGAGTTCGACAACCATGTCAAGTCCAAGTAATAATAATAATAATAATAATAATAATAATAAGAACAACAACAACAACAACAATAACAACCATGCTATACCCAAATTTAGTAGGATATGACAACATGTCAGACTCATGTTATTTGGGTCTAGCTACATGCTAGAATCACGTTACTTGGGTCTGGCAAATATGCCAGACCCAAGTTTACTTGAGTCTGACAATATGCCAGATTTACGTTACTTTGGTCTGGCAAACGTACTTGACTTAAGTAATAATAATAATAATGAAAATAAAAACTCACGTTACTTTGATCTGACAACCATATATGACTCAAGTAATAATAATAACGATGATAATAACGATAATGATAACAACAACAAAAACAACAACAACTATGTGAGATCTAAGGTACTTGGATATGATAAATATATTTAATTTGATAAAAAAATAATAATTGTGCATTTTAATTGTCAAGAAAAAAAGCCAAAGAAATATCTTACAAAATAAATAAATAAATAAAAAGTAAAATTAATATAATTCATGGTAAAAATTCTCTGGATTTACAGTGATTTGCTATTGTTGTTGTTGTTGTTTTATTATTATTATTATTATTAAAAAGATGATATTTTTTAAAAGAAAGACGGCTCTTTTTCTTCTTGCAGTTACCGTACCTTTTCTCTTCTTCTTCTTCTTCTTCTTTACCACAATCTTTCTGTGTAATAATATTAGTATTTTGAATAGCAAAATCACAAGTGGAGAGAGAGTGAGAAGGGAAGGAATGTTTTACTCACACTGCCTTCTGTCAAGGAAAGGTCCATTAGGTTCCATTTGGGTTGCTGCATACTACTTCAAAAAGCTTAAAAAAGCACAAGTCACTTCCACTGATATCTCCTCCTCCGTTGGTAAGCAACCCTCCCTTTTTATATTACTATTTTAATATACTTCCTCTTCTGTCACAATATTCTCTTGTCTCAATTATAATTATAAGGAGAGAATAAATGGGCTTACTTTATGTTTGTTTCTCGAGAAAACAATGGGGAAGGTTTTGCTTATGTGGGATCTTTTGTTTTTCTTTCTTTATTTGTTGTTCTATTCCACAATTTATGTGTCGATTTTAGAATGTTGACTTGTACAAGTTGTTGTTTCTAATGGCTGAATTAGGGGCTTTTAACAACTTTTTTTTGGCTCATGGTTTTGATTTTAAACTCACATTTTGCAATCTAGGTTATCTTTATTTTGGCTTCTCGGTGTTTCTCTGACTCTAAATTACACGAGGTTTTTCCAGTCCTAATTCTATATTTGTAGATTATGCTAATTAAAATGAATTTTTCAATTCAGTAATTTAATTGGTTCCAAAATAAATAAATAAATAAAATGCCTTTTGCCTTCCAATTTAGCCCGCACTAGTTTGTTTGCTTTCTTGGTACTGCCTAGAGAAGTGGATATAAGAATGTGGGAGATGATGTTGGACAATATCAATGAACAAGTTTAATATGGAAAGGTTTATCTTTGCCGCTGGACTTTGCTAATCTCGTATCTGTGTCAAGCTGTGGATAGTTGTCATGCGAAGAGATAAATAATAGACTGCAATGATCCACATTTCATATAAAACTTTTTGTCCACCAAAAGAGGATCGGGACTATGCTAGTTAAAATAGTGTTCTATGCTCTTATATTAATTTCCATTTAGGAGAATTATAATGTAAAGTTACTCCAACTATCTTGTACTTTGTAGCAGATAGCAGCCTATCAACTTGAGTGAAGAGTAAATATTTGGTTCAGGCATGCACAATTTTACATTTTACATGTTTAAATATTTGAGGATTAAAGGGCAGCAAGTTTGGATTCAATGACCAAAGCATGCTCAAAAAATGTCTGGTTTGTGGTCTGGTTGATAACCAAGTGTAGTGAACCAAAATTAAAGAGGAGATATTGTAGGCTAGGCAATAAGGGTCCATAGGCAGCCTTGGTAATCAAATGGAGATCGCTATATATTGGTATGAGTATGAAGTTATATGCTTATATGCTCAACTTCAAGCTATGTTCAGTATCTGTCAGAATTTATAAGCGCTCTAGAGATAGATCAACCTCAATAAATAGGTCTCTGAGTTCATGAACAGGCAAAATGTGAACTATTCTGCACTTAGTTGAAGCCTGGATTAGTTTATGTTTTAATCAATTCATATTGGGGTCTAAATGCTGGTGCAATCAGTTTCACATGCCCTATTTTTGAGAACTTATAATCAGAAAGCAATCTATAGGAAAAAGGAAAAAAGCAAATCCAAGCGCATTTAAATTTTATTGAATGGAAAAGCCTATAAGATCAGCTGCTGTAAATGTAAGCTAAAAGTTACCTTTTCCGTATGATTTCAATTTTTTATCTTTTCAAGCTGCATATTCTGTTGTTTGTATGCAAATAGCATTGGTCAAATCTAAAGTGAGTCAGATTTTGTTTAGAATTAGATCTGTTGAATATCCTTTGGTATCTCTTGCAGGATTGTAGACATTTACAAGACATTGATTCTAATGTAAAAGCACCTTGTCTGTGTGCTGATATTAGCATAGAGCCAAGTGATGAGGAACACAACATAACCCAAAAAATACTGAAATTTCTATTTATTTGATTAAAGAATAAGAACCCTATCTTCAAACTTTTATTTTTTAAATTAGGCTGCTTTATATTAGATGCCAAAATGGAAAAAAGCTAAACCCAATAGATAATATAATGTGGAAAATTTTTCTTCCATTTAAGTTTCAAGTTTCTTCCTAAATATGTGGTCCTAAAATAACAAATTCTTCATAAACTAACCCCAAAATAACATATTTGGAATATGGCTGTAGATATGACAGTTACAGTTTGAATGCTGGTCTCAAAAGTTATGATTGTGGTCATTATTTCTGTATAACATCCTGGCTTTCCATTATGTCTTTTTAAACAGATAAAATTTTGCAAGATGGGTTTGATGTTGTTACATATAGAGTACTGGCCTACCTTCTTCTTGGTGTAGTCAGAATATACTCCAAAAAAGTTGAATATCTGTTTGATGACTGCAACAAAGTTCTTCTTAACGTCAAGGACTTTGTGCTCTGTAATAAAGATGGGATACTTGTGGAAACCTTGCAAGCACCTTACTTCTCTATTACTCTACCAGAAAGATTTGAACTTGATGCTTTTGATCTGGAGATCATTGAAGATACTATTGGGTAAGCTATATATGGTTTATTTATCTGTGGGCTGAAGAGCTTAATCATTTCTTTGTTCTATTGATTGGTTTTTATATTCATATTTCTTATACCTCCCAGAGGCAATGTGATGCCCCACGAAGAAATTACACTTAAAGGTATCGGAGTTTCCTTGTTTAATTAATACTTCAGTCTACTTCAGTTGTTTACATAACATCAGTGAGAATCTCCATGTAAATATTTCTTTAAAATTTTTGAATGTTTTAATTTAGTTAATTCGTATGCTTCTTTCTACTTCAGATATTAACCCTTTTAATTGTTAATGCAACAGATGGCATGTGGAAAACTAGGGGTGTAGGGAAATATTCTCTAAACCAGGTATCTGCTAGACAATCAGATTATCTTAAAAGATTATATCTGAATTTTGAGCATTTAACATCTATAGGTCAGTCCTTCCATTTTGGATTCTTGCAAGGTGCTTCTTTTTGTATGTGTTAACGATTTTTAATGGCTGAAATTTTTTCTGATCAGCATTACTACTCCAACTTCACAGTTTTCATAAGATTTGTACATTTACTGCTCTATTAAATTCCTACAGATCTGTGTACCTATAATACTAATATTATCATATTTGAAGGATCACTGTGAGGAATTTGCTGCCTGTGGAGATACTTGGTCTTCAGGTTACAGTATGAATGAAGAGTATGGAACTTGAACTTAAAGTTTCCTTTTTCTGTTGTTCTAGATGCCTTCCTGCATTTCCAACACCTTCCCCCCCCCCCCCCCCCCAACCCCCCCTGTTCATATGTTATGTTTTCAACATTTACTCACTTTATACTCATGTTGCAGTGTTTTTTCATCTCATTTGGTGGATGTTATGGAGCAAGGCACATTGTGTAGTGTAAGCACTCTACAAGCAAGCATGGAGAAGCTTCGAGGCAGTATGTTCTCTCATTATGAATGTGAGGACCTTGAAATGTTTCTTGAGGTTGAGGAGCCTACAAACACTAGAAAATCATTTGTTGAAGATCATCTAACTGATGAGGAGGACTCAAAGGTTCCAGATAAGATAGGTGTGGATGAAACACATGCAGGAATGAGTGTGCTGAAGCTTTGTGATGACAGTGTCTGTCAGGAAGCATCTCTGAACCTTGAAATGTTTGGTGGGGTCGAGGAAGAACCTGGAAAGCTTGCTAAGCTATATCACCAATCTGAGGAGCAGCAAAAAGAGGTTCCTGGTGTGGAACAATCAGAAAATGAAACGCAAAGTGTTTTAAATGATGGTAATGTGTCTGATGTAGAAGTATCCATAGAGAAGCTTCTAGAGAGTAGATTTTTTCAAGAAGAATGTATGGATGCTAATACATTTCTTGCGGTTGAGGAGCCTCCAGAACATGCTAGACCATTTAATGAAGAGCATCAGAGCAATGCAGGGAACACAAGTTTACCAGAAACAACTACATTGGGAAAAAGAAAGCAGCAACTTGTCTCAGAAGATCACCCATTGTATATAAAACTTGACGCCACTCCTCGATCCAAGTTCAAAGATGTTTCAGGTGAAAAGGATTTTGAGTTCATGTTTCTCATAACCTTTCAGGATCTAATTCCTCAAATTTTTTTTCCCTGTTAGAAATAAAAAAAATTATTGGAAAGGAATCATAACTGATAATTTTCTATAATTGCCTATCAATTTTAATACACAATTTAATCTTATCTTTTTGAGCTAGGATTTTTGCAACATTTCTTTTGTGAACATGTGAGGTATAAATAACTTACCAGCGTTAATAATTGGATTGTTTTATGTCTTAAATCACATATTTTATGCCTGTTATAGCATAGATGGACTCCTTTTGCTTACCCTTTTTATTTGTGGTGGAGTAGATTGGGAGATGGGAAGAGGATGAGGGTGGTAGTTTGCAGATCTAGGTGAAAATGGTTGCACAATTATAGTATATCTTCATTGGCTAAGTTCTTGACAAATATGTTTATTAAAAAAATCTCCTCCATGCAGGAACTAACACACCAGAGTTTATGGTTATTTCTACACCGGCTGCTAAGGAGCATGCTCGTGTTCTCAGGAAAAGAAAGTGTTTCTTTGATGATGTGGTAGTGTTTCCTAATAAGTATGTCATTTTTCGTTCGTACTTACATTTTTTTCATGTGTTCAATCGAGGTTATTTCTGATTGTTAATCCATGTATGTGCCTAGAGTTATTGTCTGACTCAATGCCTTGTCCATATCAATTGTGTTCTGCTATATTACATCATGAAAGAAAATATGGATTATCATTATTGAATATGGATACTCCTTTTCCTTTGAACACAAATATCATGTTGTTCTGGTGAGACAAGTTGGTACAATAAAATATTATGTTTTAGTATGTTAAATGATGGTTTTTAATATGTAGGAGGTATGGATTTCAAATGTTTATAAGGCTGTTCTCACATCAACTAAATTCTTCCATAGTTAAAGCTCTAATAACAGAGCTTTCATGTGTGTCATACAATTTAAGTTGGGTATCCATGTAGAACTGATTATATAATATGTTTCTGAACAAAAAATGATATTACTTTTAGTCTTATGTCCTGCCATTTCTGTTTAACTTAACACCATCAATTAGAAAGACATGATTGCACATTTAAAACTTGACTTTTTAAGAACACAATAGGAGTGTTATGAGGAATTAAGTTGCTGAAAAGTCAAACGACCAATGTTAGGGTGGGTAACATTCCTGTTCAACTTTACAGCGTAATTAAGGAATGCATAGAAAACACAGGTGACTTGGTGTCCAAACGAAGAAAGCTTCCTCATACTGCTTTTGCTGTCTGGAAAGCCTGTCGATTTTCCAATCTTGACAAGTGTTTCCTGGAGCCTCTGATTCCTTGTAAGTTAAGCATTGTCATTTCCTCTGTAGCATAGTACACTTGTGCTGTCCTCTTTAACTTTGTTTTGAACAGGTGCTTCACTAGAGCTTGGATCCCTCTTTCACACAAAGAAATTACTAATTCCAGAAACAGTCAAGAGTGTTGGTGGATCAGTTGAAATAGAGGAACCTTCCAAAAAGTTGGATGCTTCAGAGTCTCAAAACATTGGAGGGTCAGTGGAAAATACAGAGCATCTGGAAAAGTTAAATGTTTCAGGATCTCCTCTTGTTGGCAGATTAGATGAAACTGTGGAAACTGCAGAAAATATGTTGATTCAAGAATCAGCTGGGATCTTGGAATCTCCACAAAAGTTTGTGTCTGAATGTCCTACTAGTGCTAGATTGGTTGAGACCATGGAACTTTCGGACATGTCAGAATCTTATACTGTTGGAAGATCAGTTGAAACTGTGGAGACTCTAGAGAAGTCAAATGTGTCTGGATCTCCTTCTGCTAGTAGATTTGCTGAAACTTTGGAACGTCCTGGAAAGTTAGATATAGCAGAATCTCCCACTGCTGGTGGCTCTTTAGAGCAAATGGCAATCGCTCCAGAAACACCTATTCAGTGCACAACATCGGTGAGGTCTTTTGAGAGCCCTGAGAGACCTGATATTTATGTTGCAGATGGACTAAGGTCCAAAACTGTTGAGAAAGAAATTTGCCGTAGCCTGGATCAAGAACTTGATTTCAATCTGCTTAATGAGGTAAAGCAGTGACAATGGTAAAGTTTACAAAGACAAGTCAAAATATCATGCCAGGCATTATGTGCATTAATATCCTTCTCAGATTCTTATACATCTGGGTGTAAGCTTATTGAACTGATATATGATATTGTTTCTGTTTTCTCCAGGACATGAATACATCTGGAGATAACCAGGAGCATTGTAAGAACTATGACAAGTCAATTTTTTGTCCACTTTTTTTTTTTGTTTTGACCATTCAGATCACCACACATGGGATTCTCATCTTTGTATGTATTGCAGATGGGTGGTCAGAAAGAACCAGGTATGATAAAGGTTTGCAATATTCTCATTCATCTGAAGCATCAATGTCTGATTCTTGCTTCAATTTTTTTTCCATTGAATTTACTTGACAGAGTGGCAGTGAAATGCTTGCATGCAAGTTTTCTGATACAGAAGAAAACAAGACAGGAGGAAGTTCTAAATTTATTGCGAATTTTGGAAGGAAGAACCAAGAGAGAGAGTGCCAGGCTCTTCTATGAGATACTGGTATGTACCTTAGTGCTCTCCAATACTTTATCTGATTGACTCACGGCTATATTGTCTGTCATTTTTTTGAGTAGGATGAAATTTTTTTTCAAACATAGCACTTTGGTCCAAAAGATGTTGGCTTTTGTCTTGCCCGTTGCTGTAGTCATTGTTGTGGCATGGGTGTGAAAATAGTTCGGTAATGTGTCATTGAGAGGGTTTGTTTGTTTGTTTGTTTGTTTTTCTAAATGATAAAAATTATGTTTAATTAAAATGAACAGATACTAAAATTTATGGAAATACTGTTTTGCCTTTTTTTTCTCAAGCAATAGTAGTAAAAACTAAGAAGCATGTGGAAATTAACACCAAAAGCCTCTACCTAAGATTCTTGCTGTATAAATTGTTTGATGATTCTAATCATGAAATCCTTCGCAAACTTGTTTTCATAACCACAATCCAAAGAGCCCCTTATGTTTCCTTTATTTGCTTATTAGGCGATCTGATTTGAAATATCGTTCATGTAAGTTTTTTTTCTTTTGTTGTGGGTCCTGTGTAAATATATCCTGTGTTCTTTAAGCATTTACTTTCTGGTTTGGCCTTTTCTTTTTGAATGAGAAGGTTAATAATCAAGTGCAAATTCGAAAACAAAGTGTCATATACATCAAGTTTAATACACTTAGTGGGATTAAATATTTGTAGAGGAGAAAATCATGTTGTGAATTTATTGTAGGTAAACTGATCAACTGATTTTCGTTGTCAAGAACTGATATTTGCTGCTTTCTACTTAAAAAAGCGATTTAAACCAATGTTTAGATAATCTGGGAGAGGAGAGGTATCGACTATTTAAATCTTTGATATTGGGTTATCCACACAATCAAGAAAGATCTTTACACTGTCAAAACTTTAAACATCTTTGGCAAAGAGGAAGCAAAAGCTAAGTCGTATTTGTAATTAACCTTGTAGGTATTGAAAAGTAAAGGATATGTGGACGTGAAGGAAGAAAATTTATATGGTGACATTCTCATCTGGAAAACCCCTCAATGGGACCAAGCTTGTAGATCGTAAATGTAACTTCTTGGGGGAGTGAATTTATTCACAGATCTTAATCATTTTAGGTTGTAGGGTTTCTGCAGATGTAGTAGTTTCATTTTGTAGGAATAGCTCTTCTTTTCTCTCTTTAGAGTGATTCAGCCTACAAGCTATAACTTGTAATGACAGGTGAAATGAAAGAGAGATTGCTGTCAAAACAATAAGCCTCGACTGATCTTTAAGTAGTTATAGCTTTCCTTTGAAAGAATGAATCTCCTTTTCTCTTTCCTTGAACCAAATTGCTGCCTAGTTTGCAAAATATCATCAGCAGTTAAGCCACCGAAACTACTAGTAGATGTTCTCCTCAGAATTCTTTTGGTCTGCGTGTTTCATATATGTAATTTATTTTTTCAAATGTAGGCTTTTGAGATTCTGATTGTGTAATATTTTGAACCTGATGTGCTGAGAGAACACCACGGTATGCCTTTTCTGAACAAGTTACCCATGCCGAACATGGGGCTGTTGGCAAGCATGTATGTCACCTGCCTCTGTTTCATACCAAATTTTCTAAATGGATCCTTTTTCAGCTGCTATTAATTAAAAAAGAAATTGACTTAATCAGCACATAGACGGCTTACCGTTTCAGCATAAAAAAATCTCGAAAGACATGATTAGAAGGCGAGATCTTCAAAATCCTGAGACTAAAAATTGTGAAGACTTGGGATGCAAACATATAGATGGGCGTGCATCTAAAGTTCCCTTGTCCTTATGGATGGCAATGGTATCCAAATCAACCGGATATCCGCTTGTTCGAATTTTGATGGATTCCAACCTGCTTGTTCTTTCAAGAGAATGATCTTGATTCAAACTTTCATTTTTTTTTTCTTTTTATGCATTGTTCATTTATTAGATGGATGTGGGTTTCCTTGTATATGTTTGTTTAGTTTATTGGTGACTTGTAATGAAGCTTTACATGGAACAGAGAGTATTTTTGTTTTCTTAGGGTAGGGGTAGGGGTAGGGGTCCATGGACGCATAAAGAGCTTGTAGTTAATATTAATTTCCAATTTATAAATTCATCTTTTAATTTGTAGCAATCAATTGTTGCTACTTGAGCTGTTAGTTTGCTCCAATTCAATGGCTCTCGAATTGACAATGGGTGCTTTTGTTTATGGTGGTGAGCTAGATCTTCTTCTTTTGCTGGACTCTAGAAAATGGAGTGCATCCATATTCTAAATCCATAAGAATACATATCATTCAATGGAATTTGTGATGCAAATGTCTTGATAACATTGTTAAGCAACTTGTATGCTAAGACATCAATTCCTAGAAAGTCAAGTAAATTAGATTTGAGATACCAGCACTATTGGAAATGAACCTCCATTCAACAAATATTGATTTGCGAATAAAAAGTATAAGAATGATCCTACGAAGTCAGTTTATTTTCAATAAGTTATTTTCAGTTCTTTACAAAACCAAAGAAAAGAGTATCTTATTGACACAAAAAAAACTTTGCGGCAAAAGAGAGTTAATTATCCAGAAGTTTCTAAACCCTAATGAACACAAGTTGTGTACTTGTATAAGGCTTTTACAATTAGACTCAAACCCTTAATTAAACAAGCCTAAAATAAAAATCAAAATAAAGGTTCAGAGTTGTTGTAATTAACAAAGAAAATGAAAGATATTAAATTTGATTTTTCTAGTTTATAAGGTGTTATAGCGAGGAAGCCTTCCTTACATACTTAGAAAAAGTTGTCGACTTTAGGGATTCCAAATAGACTAGGAAAATCAATTCTGATTTGGAAACTTTTGTTGCCTCCTCTAACTTTTCCTTGTAGAACTTGGTTTCCTTGTTTACTTGGATAAAAATAATGATTCTTTCCTTTTTAGTTGTTGAATTAATTATTTTATTTTTTATACTAGGAGAATCATTAAATAATCCTTCCTAGTTTAGGAAACAAATCTGTCACCCATTAGTTTTCTTGGTGGACTAGGAAACTTCTTTTTTGAATGATAAAAGTCCTCTCTCATTAAAGATCAGATCTAACTGAATGCACAAAATAAAAGAATAATTGTTGACTTTTAATCCTTGTAACATTAGGAAAATAAGCCCAAGCAGGGCTAACTTTTGGGTCGAACACATTAGCCCCCCATTAAGACTTGGATTGAGCTCTTCTTAGATTTGGATTAGATGAATTAGAGGTTGTCCTTCATGTCCCCAAGCTTCTCTAGGTTCATCTTGACCCAAATGTTTTAAATAAGTTCATTCAATGCCTCTTTAAGTTTCTTTACTAATCTAGCTCTTGTAATTGGTCCACTTGGCACCTCCAATGGATCTATGACATAATTAAGATTGGTGTTGGGATGATCATCCCCTCTTTCTTCAAAAAAATTCAACCTTGAATTATCATCTACATCAAACAGAGTAAGATGAGAAACATTAAAATTAGCACTAATATCATACTCAACAGGCAAATCAATTTTATAAGCATTGTCATTTATCCTTTCAACGATCTGAAAAGACTTATCTCCTCATGGTTGTAATTTGGACTTTCTCTAGGTTGAAAATGTCTCATTGTGCATATGTACTCAACCCAATTGCGCATATGTACTCAACCCAATCACCTGGCTGGAATACAACATGTTTGTATTCTTTATTGGCTTTAGTTTCATACACAGTATTTCTCTTTTTAATCTGTTGTCGCACATTTTTATGGAATGTCTTCACTACGATTACTATTCAAACCAATCTTTTCACCAATAAGTACAAAAATCAAATTCATAGGAGTTAAATAGTTAAATATATACATTACTTTAAATGATAAAAATTTAGTAGTAGAATCCACACACAGGAAAAAGGCTATGAATTATGCCAACATTGTTAAGCCTCTCAGGAAAAAGGCTATGAATTATGCCTCTTCTCTTCTAGTGTATCATCTTGTTATTGAGGCCAGCCAGGTCAAAAATATATCCTATGAGCAATTTTGAGTGCCAGACGTTTTAACCATACAACTTCGAAGTATCAGAATGAGAAAATCATTTTTGTTTCCCAACCCAGAAGTACCAAAGAAAGATTATTCTTCCATTACCAATTAAATGAGAAATATAATCCTACAGCAGTGGCTTAGCTTTGAGATGCTTTCCCCATCCCAACTTGTAATCCTGGGGTACTCACCGATGCAATACAAAGTTAAATTGGTTGCAACTTCATTATTGTTGCATATGAATACCTTTTCAACTTTTGACAAAATGTCTTACGCTGTAAAATTTCTACTGCTGTTCTTGTAATGACAAAGCACAATCCTGCAAAAATAGCTTGTAGGAAGCCTGCCATAGCATAGTCTTAGGTTCAAATGTTAAATCCAGCCTTTCTGTCACTGCTAAGTCTTAAAATGTACCAGAGCATGTTGATTTTCCAATCTTCACCAGTGTTAAGCCTCTGAGTACTTGTAAACTGAGCATTGTCATCATTTGCACTGTGGCTTATTAGTTGCTTTAAACCCTCTTTTAACTGTTTTTCGTTCAGGCACTTCACTAGATGTTCGGTTCCTGTTTTGCTAAAAGAGATTGATGTTTGTGTGCAAAATAAATGAAAAATAAGTTATTTTAACTTCTACAAAATTTTTGAAACAGTTATATGTGGACCAATGAAAAAAACAAAAGTTATTTTTGACTGCCCAAATGATTTTATTTATGGTTGTGCAAAAAATAGAAGCTACCACAATACCAAACTATTAGCCCTTCTTGTGTGTTTGACATTGTGGTAGCTTTTACGATTGCGGTTATAAAAAAAAAAGCTTAAGAAAACATATTTTTAGTTATAGTTTCAAAAAAATTAGCTTAAAAATGTATTTGATTAAAAATGATATGGGATGGATTTTTGCATGAAATGAAAAGTAGGTCTCTATGAATTAAAAAAAAAAAAACAGGTTATTTTAGCTTCTATAAAATCAAGATTAAAAACACAATTATATGTGAGGTTCAATGCCTATTTGGCTAATCAAATAGTTTTTTTTTGCGGTTGGGCAAAAAACAAAAGATATCACAATACCAAAAGATCTCAAATATGGAACTTTTTGATATCATAGAAGTATCAGTGATCATAATTATTTAGTTTATATGCATGCACTATATATTATTTAATTAATATAAAATCAATTAGTAACATATATAATAAGCATATATTGAGACTTGCAACAAAAAAAAAAATCAAACGAAATACCAACATATATACTAAGCATATAATATATTAAAATTAATCTAAACTAGTATAAGTTGTGTACTTGTTGAAGCATGATACACTTATATTATTCTATCTTTTTAGTATTTTATTCTTAGTCTTTTATATGTGTTTTTATGTTTATAATAGCTCATTTAACTTATTTTGTGCTTAATAGTGCTATGTAGATACAAAATGTAAAAAGTTAAATGAAGCATTTTGAGCACAATTTCAAGCAAATAACTAGAAAGAGAACATTGGGACAAGTTACCGGATCTAAGAAGTTCAAATCTTAATTGCATTAGGAATCCAGCTTGAACAAAAAAGTCTTGATAGGATTAGGATTAGGATTAATTAGAGTAAATTTGTCAATCGAGACATTCGTGTATTATTTAGACTATATCTGAAGCTACAAATGATATTTTGTTGCGACTCAAGTTAATCTAAAAACTAAATATCTCAAGCTTTTTATCCACATATGGTAGGACCAGTAACTCATTCTTACAAAAGAGAACATCTTTGAAATTGAGCTTAAAATCTACCAGTAAACTAGCTCGAGTGCAACCAATCTTTCCATGTTAGGATGATAACATGACAATTCATTAATGATATGGAAAGGTCCTATATGATCAAGAAATATCTTTAAAAGGTTAAAATCAATACACAGGTCATTAAAATTAGATTAGTATAAGGAAATATTAAAATAATATGATTAGGAGTTAGTTATTAACTAGGAAACTTCTCAACTTCCTTAACTCTATATATAATCGATCCTAACCTCTAAAAAAGAGGGGGATCACATTAAAACATATAAGAAGAGAAGGAGGGATTCTATTGTTTTTAGAATTATTATTTTTTATATCCTTTTCCTTTTCCTTTTCTAAATTTGCGACAAGCTTGGTTTTTAATTTCAAGAGGTTAGTACTCTTGGATTTTAAATTATCATGAGGACATGTGCTTAAAATTATTTTATATTTGATTGTGATACATGAATATCTTATGTTTTTTTATGATTAAATTTAATAATTGATTATCTAAATTCTATATGATCTGTAACATATGTTTTTGATTTTCAATCTATAACATAATTATGATAGATTCATAAGTAATTAACTTAAGTAGCAAATCTAATTTTCAAACCCATGTTTGATTATTTGTTACTTGGAAAAAATAAGTCTTGATTAGATTAACACCTCGTACATGTTTAATTATCATGAATCAATTGCATCAATCTTGATCCTAATGTTATCATAATTAAATCTTGCATGCTTAATGAATTATTATGTGATTAGAGTTAATTGATGCATGAATGCTAGTTAATTAAAAGGTAAGGATAAGTAGAAAAACATATTGTTTTTCATAAATGATTTATTATCACAAATCATATTAGAAAACATATCTAAATTCAATAATTAATGTCTAAGTATGCTGAAGGAATACTTTTTATAAGAAAATCTTCTTTTTATTAATTTAACTTTTTGTCAATTGGCCTCTTAATTTTTAGAATTTATTTCTTAGCTTTCTAAGTTATTTTAATTAATTTAGATCATAAAAAAAACCTTAATTTTAGTTACTTTTAGAATTAATGTGTGTTTGGACTTAAAATTTACATCTTTACTTGGTTTGTTTAATTTAAACTTAAATATATTGTCTTGATTGAGTAATTAAGCTCTAATACTTATATCTATATGGACTATATCCTTACTTTAAGGGTTTAAATTTGCATGACTTTGACATTCTTCAAAGCACTTGAAATCTAATTAAGCTGAATATTTGTTCTTGTGAAGGATCAATACTTTGTCTTTAAAGCTTTAATACTCATCTCTAAGTTCATACAAAATATTGTCAATCTTGTCACTTCTAAATAAGGCTCACGAGATTATATTAATAAAATAACTCTTTATAAAGACTGAATTTAAGTTTTTGAGTATAAAAAAATATAAAGAGAAAAATAGAGCTGATAATAAGCAAAAAAACTTAGGTGAAGAAGAATTTGCAAAATTCTATGTAAAAAACTTTCCTTCAGTCTTTTTTCAGAGTGGATTTTAGAACCAAAAGTGATACAAATTAATTATGGTAGTTAATAAAATTAATTCTTGCAGTTTTGTTTTAATTACATGTCATAAAAAAATTAACCAATAATTTATTTTAGCTTTAAATTTTGACATTTTATGTATAAAAAATGATTTAGGTTGAAGAAGAACATTGTCCAAACTCTTTATTCATGAACTGGATATAAATAAATGGGCTGGAAAAAAATAATTTTTTATGGGCCAAAAAATTATTTTATCATAAATCCAAGTTGAAGTTCAAAATAAGTTACCCAAAAACAAAAACAAATTAAACTCAGCACGAGCAAAGCAAGCAAATGCATGTGGCTTAAGCCTAAAGCCATTGTATAGACTTACATATGACTTTTCATCTCCTCACTATATAAATTACAAGACAATCTTGTATCTTTTTTTTTAATGTGGGAAAGAGGATTTAGGGCTTTACAAAAACATGTCAGCTAAGGATTCTTTAAGATCAATTTTTCATTAACTCATATTTTTTAAAAATTTTGTTAATATTCTATGTTAAAAAAATTTTATTGGAGAATAATTTCTAATAAATTTTTAATTTTAAAAGTTAGTGAATTCTATCTTTAATTTGGTTTCAAATATATCCATTAATCATGGTTTTTAAGCAAACTTTACAAAAAGTTCCCACATGAAATTAGCTTGTCAAGTCCAACCAAGTCTAAATGCTTATATGAACTTGTCAAAGACAAAAAAAAAAAAGTCAAAAGCTTACGTAAATTTCATACCTAGACTTTGCAGGATTTGCCAACACCTATGTTTTAAGAGGTCATACTCTGCACCAACAACATTCCCAGGTCAAGTTGTTAGATGTTCAAACCAACACCAGTAAGAAAGGAAACTTTTTCAATATCTCAATAGTCAAGTATTTATTTTTAATACTGGATTCGTGCTAGGTTCACTTAAATTTCTACCAAAATTTCAGCAGAGTTTCCCTTATAATTGGACATACCAAGTTATCAACAATTTCCTACATGTCAAAGTCTTTATAGTCACATAGGTCATTCACCTTAGTACCCATTTCGTGTCATCTCGACATCAAAATCATTCTCTACATCATATATACATTTCATCTTTCAATATTAGTATCGTATACATTCACAAGAATATAACTCAAAACATGTGCTAGATAAAAAGGGAACCTATTAAATCACTCATACATGTTGATCCTAAGATGTGTGTGTGTGTCTATATATATATATGTAGTAGATTAGTCTAAATGCATAAGATATTTGTCTAAGGACTTCATTACATAAGACATACATAGGTAGAATAACATCATTACGAAGAAAATAGTTATTATTTTATTTAGTTTAAGTTACAAAAGCTATTACATGCACAACAAAAGTTCTTGAAGTCATGTGGTTCGTCTATCACCTAATTACTTGGTCCACCAATATGCGAAGGTCCTGCAACAAAGATTAGTTAAGCAAAATTTCATATTACGATTATAATTTTACTTTTAAGTGTAACAAAAATGAGAGCACTCATTATTCCTATCAAATATTATAGGAGTTCTCATGAGTGATGATTATGCCTTTCACAATAATTACGTAGAACATATATGCACATGTGTAAATCATCTAATATGCAAGATCACTCAAAATCTTCACAACGACTTCACCATCCTAGTCTTTATAGAACAATGTTTTCCATAACCCTCGAAAAACATCTTAATGATGGCTTTTGCTCATTATAAAGGCAATTTAAATTCATTGGTTTCCAAAACTTCGGAAACAATCCCAACATTAGTTTTCGATCATTGCAAAAACAATTCAAATTCATTGGTTTTCGAGACCTTCAAAACAATCCCAACATTGGCATTCACTCATTGTGAAAGTAATTCAAATTCATTGGTTTTTGAGACTTCAAAAACAATCCCAACATTGGTTTTCACTCATTGCAAAAACAATTCAAATTCATTGGTTTTCGAGACTTCGGAAACAATCCTAACATTGGCTTTCGCTCATAGTGAAAACATTTCATATTCATTGGTTTCTGAGACCTTAGAAATAACCTCAACATTCATTGCGAAAACAATTCAAATTCATTAGTTTTTGAGACCTCGGAAATAATCCCTACATTGACTTTGCGAAAGCACTCTATTTTATCTAACCTCACATCATATTCATAAATCATATCATGATCATTATTCATCACTAAACCAAAAATTTCAAATCTAATTTCATGAGTTGCAAGCAATTCAAATTCATTAGTTTCCGATAACTTCAGAAATTATCGGAAACGATTCACACATTAGTTTTTTGCTCGTTACAAAAGCATTCCAATTGCATCAATCTTATATTATATTCATAATTTATCCACATTACTTTCATGTTTTAGTATTCATCATAAATTCAAAAATTTAGATTTGACTTCATTCATTATAGTCTCCTTCTCCGGTCGAGGGAGCTCCTCTGATAGAAAACCCAATGTTCCCTCTAAACCATACCAATATTTTTCTGTTAGTATATTCTTTAACAAGTTTACATATTCATTCTTTACACAAGAATTACTTTTTTTAACTTCATATTAAAACTCATTATGTTCAAACAATACATTGTCAGTGCTCTAGAACACTATTTAGTTGTAGAACTCGATTTCATTTGGGGTTTATTTCTTTAGTAGGCTAAAGCACAATTACACAGCATTGATGAAGAGGGTTAAACACAATTCTGCCATTTACACACTTAAATTTATCGACATATAATGGTATGCAGGTTTGTCTTATAATGTACAACCAGACTCCTCCCTAGTGTTTTATCAATTTCTAGAGTTTTATAGCTTCAAATGGAGTAAGGTTTCCTTGAGAAATGTAACGTAATTGAACACATTTTTCATGAAGATATTTACCTCAAATTTTCTCAGCTATAAACCTAAATTTTCAGTTTAAGATTTGGTGTAAATTATGCCCATAATTTTCAAATCTGACCTATCTTCAGGTTTTTACCAATATCTAGAGTTCTACAGCTTCAATTTAGGTGATTTCAGCCTCATTTAAAAGTTAACATCCAATTTTACAACTTTCATGAGGGGTAATATCCAAATTTCTACCTTTAATTAGGTCAACTTCTAGTCACAAGTTAGCTAACAACACTGTCTAGATTTCTGGTTTTGTATGTTCAACACATAAACAATCACTTTTCATGCATTTCTTTTGTTCTTTTATCTCTATTACATACAGGATATCATTTGTTTATCAATAATCACACATAAGATTTCAATCATTCAAAAAATAAGCTTTACAAGAGCATGGATCATAAGAATTTGTTTGTGTGTTTGAGTTTCAACACATCATTGTTTCTTGTATGATCTTACACTTGTTATTTTAACATGCATGCATAATTTAGTATAAAAAAGTTTTTCCCCATCACTAATTCCACGTCTGGCAAAAGGCTTTCTAGCCTTTTTTTTTACTCATTTTGTTCTTTAATTTTTCTAACATATTATCAAGCCTTCTTCATCTCTCCTTCACACTTTATCCTTACCTTCCATCTACCCAGAAAAATTCCTCAAGAACCTTAATCTAAGACCTAGAGAAGTTTATCTAAAAGGATGATAGGTTTGTTCCTAATTATTTTTTCTGCCTCTCCAAACTCTTTCTCCTTCAAATCTTTTGGTCTCTCTTCACTCTCTTCTGTTGCTGCCAACCCCCTCTTCTTTTCTTCCTAAATTTATTTGGTTTTTGGGTGTTTAATCTTCACTCAACTCTTTATTTTTCTCTATGGATCTAATTGTATGTGTTTCTCTACTTGTTCTCTTTGAGAGGAGGTGTTGGAAGAGAGTAAAATGGCTTCTTCTTTCCCTTTCTTCCCTTCTGCCATCAGCCCCCTTCTTTTCCTAGGGCTTACGGGTTTTCCTCTCTCCTTTTTTTTGTTCTTGTTCATACATTTTCAATTTAGTCTCCTCATCCCTTTTTCCTTCCTATACCTTAATTTCTCATTACCCACTTATGTGTGTTATAATACTTTATGTTAGAGTTTTTATATTTTACCAAATGGGTTATTCTCTATTTACTTAATCTCATGTCTTAGGTGTTTACATTTTCCTCCCTTTAGAAATTTCATCCCTTAAATTTCAGAAGATGTTCCTATGGCAGAAAACAATATAGGATGTTTCCTCTTTATTTTCGACTCCTTCCATATTTCTTTTTCAAATTGTGAGTTCCTCCACAAGATTTTTACTAGCTGAACTTTCTTATTCCTTAGTTCCTTCTCACTTTGATACAAGATCTTTATTGGCTTCACTTATATGAAGCCCACTTATAGTTGACCCATATAAGTAATAATAACCCAAAGACTAAGAAGAAAATAATAAAAAAAACAAATAAAATCTGAAAAATATCATCCTAAATATGCTATAATCAAATTTGTCACCCTTAAGAAGTCCCAAATAAATTAGGAAATCTGATCTAAAGGTAGAATTAATTCCGAAGTCTTCTTTCCTTGTTTTTGCTAGGATGAATAAGGAACCTTGTAAGAAAAGGATTGTGAAAAATTAATAAATCTTTGCCACACTTAGAAAATTATATTGCACCCCATTAAAGATCCTTGTAGAATTAGGATATTTCCAAAACAAGCTACCACATCCTATTAGGTAAAGAATCCTAGCCAATTAAGAACTCCACAAGTCAAAAGGAAGTAAATA
>Ga0325410_1002753_pt1 | contig 19700 bp, 9 predicted proteins | sample PopdelMetagenome_16_FD_206182 | JGI IMG/M metagenome (GOLD analysis project Ga0325410, IMG submission 206182) | Populus deltoides microbial communities from Bellville, Georgia, United States - Xylem-PdIQD-R3 | ecosystem: Host-associated > Plants > Phyllosphere > Stem > Wood/Secondary xylem... | reverse complement strand
CTTTCAATTTCAGTACTTCAACTAATCAATCAATTCTTTTATTTATGTGATAGGCCTGCATTTAAGATGAACATTTACCATAAATTAAAGGTATCTTATATAATTAGATATGTTATTATAAAACATGTTTTAGTTAAGGAGTTATTGATACTTCAAGTGCAAAATGATGATATAAAACCTTGATAAAAATGCACTTTTAAGTACTAATCAATCATCAAATAAGAAATATTTATGTTTTTGATGAATCCAGTCCTAGGAAAGAAAAGGAGTTTTTAGAATCAGCAAATCATCTTGGTCATGTACTAGCTGAGAGGAAGATTCATTTAGTGTATGGAGGATGCAGCCTTGGGTTAATAGGGGGTATGTCAATAGCTGTAATTTTAGGAGGAAGTCAAGTTTTGGGGGTCGTCCCCAAAGCTTTAGCAAAAGGGGACATTATTGGAAAAACAATTGGAGAGGAACTACAAGTCTCCACAATGTCTGATCGAATGAATGCAATGTTTAACCATGTTGATGCCTTCATTGCCTTACCAGGTGGTTTGGGCACATTAAAAGAGATCTTTCATATTTTCTCTAGGGCCCAGCTGCACATTCACCATAAACCTATAGGTTTGTTAAATGTTAATAGTTTTTATGATAATTTGTTGTCTTTTCTTGATCAAGCTGTGGAACAGAAATTTCTAACATCTTTGGCACGACAAATCATAATCTCTGCTGCTACTACTGAACAATTGATTGACCAACTACAATCTTTCATCCCTGTAATTGATCCCTCCATGAGTCGCATAAATTGGTCAACTATGGAAAGCCATAAAAAGCTTAGATTGGATTTGAGCCTTCATTTGTGAAACCTTGTATCTTTTGTTATTTCTTATATTTGTTTAAGTGTGTTTTAGGTTTGTCAGTGTTCGTTATTTCAGGTGATGTCTTCTATACTCTATCTTTCTACCTTGAGACATTGAAGACAATGTCTTGTTTTGGTTGGGGGGAGGGTAGTAATTGACATTAATTAAAAAAAAATAACTTACTAACTGTTTTTTGCTATTATTAAAACCATTTGACAAAACTGTTATTAGGATGACAGAGTAAGGATGAATTTTATTAACTCTTGAGACGCATATTAGTAAATATTCTTATCAAGGTCTATCAGAGTACTTCTTGAAATATTTAGGTTTACAAACTCTCATATTTTTATCACTTGATTCTGCTCATATACTCATTTAACAAGTATTCTTAAACCTTCATTTTCACACACACACTTTAACATATGATTATGTGTTGCACATTGGATTATTACATTATTTATGTTCTTTTGTTAAAGGTAACAACTAAGGGAAAGGGATAGTATATAATTTGCAAATAATAACAACAACAACAACAACAACAAAAACAAATTGAATAAATAAAAAAGTAGATAAGTTTTGTTTCATAGCCTCCTTGACTTAAGCAATTAAGCCCAAATGGGTGTTTTAACACTTAGTACCCTAAAGTCAACTGACTTGGGAGCTATTGGCCCAATGCTTGTTACATGGGTTAAGAAGAAAGCTTAAGGAAATCAAACATTGCACTATCTACATATTAGTATCTGCAACCCAAGTTACTAAGCTCGAAGGGGTGTCTCAATACCCAATGCCCTAAGACCAACTGGTCTGAGAGTCATTAGCCTAAAGCTCGCTATATGGGTTAAGGATGTATTGTGTTTTATTTTAAAAAAAGAAAACTAATAAAAAAAGATAATAATAATCTCAACTCAAAGGAGTTAACCTTAGAAAAATATTAGAACATAATATTGTTTTCTTCCAATAAAAGCCCCATCATCTATGTTTTCATACATTGAGCACATAAAAAGAAGGTTTATTAATATCTTGTTTAAGAAGTATGAAGCAGATATATAAATTTAATGAGAGTTTGTTTATTTAATTGGATAGATTAATGGAAGTTGAATGATGAATGCCTTGCTTTGTGAAACTTGCAAATTGTTTTTCTATTTTAACGCTTTGATTACTAGGGACTAGTAATAAGCTGGTTGGGGGTGTGATTAGTACTTAAAAGTGTATTTTTATCAAGGTTCTATATCATCATTTTGGACTTGAAGTATCAATAACTCTTTAACTAGATCATGTTTTATAATAACATGCCTAATAATATAAGATACCTTTAATTTATGATAAATGTTTATCTTAAATGCAGGCCTATCACATAAATGAGTTTAACTACTGAAATTGAGAAGACAAAGAGAGGGTTAGGCTTAGAAAAGAGATGCTGGTTCAATTCAAACTGGAACACCATTCGGTTATTGGATCATAACTAGAGTTGTAGAACTTGGATTTAGGTTTGGTTTTTATGTATGGAAAGCGAAGACATAGGTCTAAAACTTTCATAAAGAGTCCAAGATTTAAAAGTGCCATTTTCGAGTTCAAATGGTAGATTCTTATTTTGTTGGAAATTTGAGACAATTTCCCAGAACTTTCATGAAGACTATCTGTTCAAATTTTGATGTTAGCAATAACGTTTTGTTCAGATAAAAAGATAAGGATTGTCACCAAGTCAAGATGTGGCCACCCACTCAACAATTAGTCATCAAATCAATAGTTCTGAATTTTGGCCTATAAAAGAAGGCATTTTCCATGCATTTAGGCATCTTGGTTTTTAGATCAAGATCATGTTCTTGCTCTATTTCTTTATATTTTTGTAATGCTTAAGTTTTAATTTCATTAATCTCTTGTTTATGCCTTTCATTTCCTTTACTATACTTATATAATCATGTTCTCCTCTTGTTTATTTATGTTTCTCTTCTTCATTATGTTTAGCTAAGTTTATTATGTCAAGGTGAAAAGGTTTCACTAATGGTGTTAGGATAAGTATAATATAAACTCAATATGGACTTTAATGATTATATCCTAAACAACTTGCTATTAACATGGCTTATTATTTTTATCTTATTAATTCTTAATACCTTGCTTGTTAAATGGTTAGTCCAAATTTATGTTGTATAACACTTGGCACAACAAATGCTTGGCACTTTCATAGCCAACCGTATGGTATAACCTACACATGTGCTATGAAAGGAACTTGATTTGTTGTTAACATAAGTTAGCATCATGAATTCCTGACAATATTTAAAAGTTTGGTGTTACTTAAATAAGATAATTAATATGATCATGTTAATATTTTATAATGAGCTATTAATGACAAATCATCCGATTGGAACCTCCTCTGTGTGTGGTATCCAGTTGAGTAATAAAAAGAGTTTATATTATACTTATTTGAAATACTATTAGTGGATCTTCTAACCTTGACAACTGTTTTTATCGTTATTTAATCTTCACATTAATCTTACATCTCAAAGTCCTCTTTAACTCATCATCATTATCATCATTATTATTATTTATAATTTATATAGTTAACCTCCTTGTGGTTCAATTTCGGTCTTGCCAAGTTATTTATTACTTCGACACTCCTACACTTGGGAGAAGACATCAATCTTTTGGTCATGTCATAACCACTTTTCAAATCAATTCTCAAAAACAATTTAGAACCATGTAATTCATCCAACATATCATCTAATCTAGGAATGAGATGTCAATACTTTACGGTGATGTTATTGATAGCTCTGCAATCCACACACATTCGCCAAGTTTTGTCTTTTTTCGAAGCACAGGAACTGCACAAGGACTCATGCTTTCTCGAATGTATCCTTTCGACATCAACCTTAATGGCTAAGTGTACTAACTCCTCCAAATCAATATATGATTGCAACTCCACAACATTAACTATGTCTCTATTCAAGCCATTCAAAAACTTAGACATAGTTGTTTCCTCGTCTTCATTAACATTAGCCCTAATCATAACTATCTCTAATTCTTTATGATACTCATCTACACTCTTATTACTCTGTGTAATCATTTGTAAATGATTAAACAACTCACGATGATAATGTTTAGGAATATACCTCTTCTTCATTATTGTCTTCAACTCCTCCCATGTGTTGTGATTTTCAACTTAATACTACCCAAATGTCGATTTACATCACCCAAAACATCAAAATTCCTCCTATGCCCAGAATCCTTATCTGGCTGAATTCTACCCTTTCTTGGCCAAGCCTCATACAAGTCATTCCTATGTGTACGGAACTCATTACCACGATTAAAATCATCTTCGGCTCCTTTTATAGAGTTTCCAGCAACACTCTCTTTCTTCCTAGCTTCTTTACCCTTTTTCCCAAGCCACTTTCAACCTTAGTCTCCAATTTTTCAAACCTATCTTCAAACCTACTCATCATCTCTCCAAACATGAACTCCATCTGTTTTTGCATTTTAGATAACTCATCCTCTGGAACTCCTTTCTTTTTCGGTGACACACTACTAGAAGATATTATCTCCTTTTTTTATATACCCGCATGAAATTGTTAGCAATAAAAAAAAAATACCTCACACACTCATGTTTCACACAAAAAAAATATAAGCTTTTCACTATAATATGCTCACCACACCTCTTTTTTTTCATTCAAAATTGCCTTTCTTTAGTTCTTAAGATCACTTAACAACAATTTCAGAAAAAACAACCAACTTGTTGTGAATTTATAAACACAATATAGACTCAAGAAGCAAAGAATTACAAAACTAACAAAACAAAACTCGATGATAAATTCACGAATAGCAATGCAAATTTGTATGAATAATATGACGATTTGAAGACACGAAATAAAAAAATCAGAAAAGAGCTAAACAATTACGAATTATTTGTTTACGAATTATCAAGAACTAAAAGAAATTTCAAGAAATCAACTAACTACTCAAATTTTCAAGAAACACAATCAAGACTACTAAAAAATTCACGAATCAAGACTAACCAATTACCTAATGATCAAGGTTTCTTCAAGCATGTATTCGGCCAAAACTCAAACAACATAATATTTTTTCTCTTTTTTTTGTGCGGCAGCAATCAAGATTTCAAGATCAAGCATCCCTTTTATATATATATATATATATATATATATATATATATATATAGGTGGCTGAATCTATCAAGAATAAAACAAGGAACAATAAAGACTCAAATTGAAGGATATAACTTATGATTAGATCAACTCTGATACCAACTGATACGAACCCTAACGAAATTTAATGGAATTCGTGACCCCAAGATCAATCTAATCCAAGTTTGTTGAGATTTGAATGAGCTTATTACAATGGAAGACTTGCTCCAAGACAACAAGACTATAAACCAACTCAATCACAACGCCTACACCTGGAGACGAGCAACAAAAGTATAAATTAACAACAAAGAATGGTCAATTCTTTGAAGAGTTGAAAGTTTAATCAAGAACCAAGATTGAGCAACCAAAAAGTCAGCTACAATGCTGAAAATATCATCAAAAAAAGTCTTTCCTAAAATTATTCCTAAAGAGTATTTAAACTTCAATTTAAAACCCTAGTTTCCCTAATGGGTCTCACATAAGCCCAATTTAAATAATAATCAACCTAAGCTAAAACTAGCCCAAAATAATTAAAATAAACAAATCTAAGACCCAAATAAAATGTCTCCTCTCAAAATAAATAAATTTTGATAGCCTAACTAATCAAATAAGACAAGTTCGTTATTTCTGCATTCTGTCTGGCAATAACAAAAGCCCAACTTAAAATGGATGGTTGTCTCTCATCTTAATGAATTTAGAAAGCATGCAATATATCGTTGGAAAGGTATGAAAGTCTAGTTTCCATCCCAATTAGAATCACATCAAAAGTCTATTTGTAGCTCCAGTTATGACCAAAAGAGTAACGAAATGTCAAACTGTCTGAATCTAGTCTTCTTCTCTCAATTCTTGTGTAATGGTCTTGGTTCCACCAACAAAGCCCTCTTGAACATGAATCAGATTAATTAAGGCTTGGTCTTTATTATTACAAATCCTCTTGAAGTCCACCTTAGCCCATGTCTCTTGAAGAAGTCCATTGAAAGCTTCTTTGAACTTCTTAGCCCTAAGCCTAGTAACTGGACCAACTAAAACCTCCAATGGATCCTTTGATGGTTGGATCGCATCACTAGGTATATAAGTTATTTGAACTTGATAATCTATATATATGATTTGAATTTGGTAGTCCATGTCTATATGATCGGTACAAATGGAAGTGATGACATTGATTACATATTCCAGAAATTAGGATAGCTAACGGTATCAATATGATTCCTTTGGTACTAGCATTTCAGATGACATTGATTAGTTTTCCAAGTTTGGATAGCTAATGGTATCAATAGGGTTCCATTGGTGCCAACATTCTTTAAATTAATCAGTCGATCCCAAGTAATTAGGTGACTAATGATGTTAGTAAAGATTACTAACATTAACATGGTTACAGGGTTAAGGGAAAAATATAAATTGATTAACTATTTTGGGTCAGAAATAGTTAATGATATCAATGGGTCGCATTGGTATCGACAACAATTTTTGGTGTGATTAGATACTCTAGGTAAGGAGGCTAATGATATCAAGGGTTCTTGACATCAACAACTTAGATGGTAAACTAGATGCGAATAAGAATTGATTAACTATTCTGAGTTAGGAATAGTTAATGATATCAATTGATTGTATTGATATCGACACTTGAATAAAATTGATTAGTCTAACCTGGTAATAGAAGACTAATGAGATTCATTAGTATTGGCAATTACCTTTCGAAGAATGGGAGGAAAAGTGTTAATTAGTTATTTTGAAAGAATGGGATAAGCAAATGATATCGAGAGAAGAATATCTTGGTATCAAGTGAGAATTGAACCATAAAAAGATGGTGTTCGAAATCATTTTAGTCGTGTTGTGATTTCCATGATGAAATTATTCTAGGCATATGATTAGGATATTAGATGGAAATCACATATTGTAAAGAAGTCTATGTCTAAATTTTATATGTCAAAAGAAATGTCATGAAAAGTATTACTTGTCGCTGTTATTATTGTTGTTATTACCTTTTTATATTTATATTTACATGTTATTTGTTATTTTCAGGTCCATCGGGATCACGTTAGGAGTGATATTAATGTAGCTATCTTTTGCTATGTAATTATGTTGTAATTCAAGACACTTATCTCCTAAACTTAAAATTTAGTATTAATCTGTAAATTCAGAAGTAAGACTTTAATCTAATGATGTAATTCTAAGTACCTATTTTAACCATGCATGTTTATAGTTGAACTTGGGATCCTTCACATGAACTTCATTATATGATATTATTACGCATGATATAATTTATGAAATAATAATATGTAGCAATTGAATTATGCATTGGTTTTTTTTGTGAACTTGAATTTTGTATTATTATTGAATAAGATGTATTGTGCTGATGATGAGTTTGGTTGAAATCCAGAATGATTGGACCGAGTTGTGAAATGATATAGAAAATGTAAACATGGCATTGTTGATAACATAGATCCTCTTGGTATATGGGAGACTCTGCTGAAATTTTAGTGGATTTTTTTTTAAAAAAACATTTCTTGAAAGTTCAAATTACCTATTATGTGTTGTCCTAGAAATTAAGACTGTTACAACTTTGATATGTTATATGGACACCGTACAACAATGAATTGATAGAAAGAACTTCTCCTTTATGTATGGAGGGTAGTGGATTATGGCTAGAAATGGTTCTAATGCATTGTCTTGCCACTATTGAGGTGCATTGCTATGATCGGGTAATGTGACAGTTTGGATTGCATCAACATGTCCTTGATGATGTTGACACAATAGATGATTTGCATGCTATTAATTAATGAGATAAAAATAGATTCTCCCATTTCATAGTCACAAATAGCCTCAGGAATACAATATAAATAAACATATATACATGCAATAGGAATCTCAAATACTTAAATAATACAACATTCTAGTAATAGATATCCTAAAATACATCTACATAACCCATCTACGTCTATGACATTTATTGGATGATCTGGGCTTATCAATAGCATGGCTGCATCCTGTTCCTGCTCCTGCTCCTGCCTGATTGACCTCGTCTTCTCCCACGACATCATCAAGAGTTAACTTCTCTCCAGAGGTATCAAGTCCATTCCGGTTGAACCATCGAGACACATAAGTTTATCCTTTTTTTCTTCATCAATATTACAAAGCACAAATGCAGTCTCTCAACCCTCCCGTATCAACAAGCTAACATAATATTAATAAAACATTATTTGACAACTTATACAAATTTTAACGCAACACATGATTAATTGAAATAATTAGTTCGTAATTAATTTAACTTATTTTCATGTTCAACTATATCAAATCAACTCTAATTGATGGTATTCATAACTAATTTATCATTAATTCAACAAACCTTAAATTAAATTTAACCTTAAATAATAATTTCATTTCAACTAAACCAAACACAAATTCATAGAAATGTAATATGTTTACCTTATTTGTAGGACTAGAAAAAGGGTTGAGGTGGCGGGGGCAAAGGTGGCAGTGAAAATTTTTAAAGATGAAACCGTTCTACGATATTTAAAGATTAATATGAGTTTAATTTTTTGGTGTTTTAAAGGTAAAACACAAGTGATTGCTGGGGTTTTTTTTAAGAGAGATAAGGGTTGGGAATGTTGATTTTGAGAGAGAAAGAGAGAGAGTTGTTGTATCTGTTGTGCTCTTCGATTTGGAAATGGTTTAAATCTCACTACATGTCGTGCTTCTGAAAAGCAACAACTATCTTATCGTGCTTGGTTTAGTGAATGTCGCATTTCAGAAGCATGACAAGGTGAAAATGTAATATTTTGCTAAAAAAATTTTAAATCGTATTATTCTACCAAAATTTTTAGATAATTTTGCTAATTTTAAAAAAATCAACATCTTTTTCTAATGTGCTAATTTGCTAAAAAAAACACAGCTAAACGAGGCAACCAACTAATAACAATTAATTAAGATATGTGATGTGTTTTAGAGTGTGATAAATGTTGCTTTTTAAAGTGATTTTCGTTTAAAAATATATTAAAATAATATAAATATTTTATTTTTTAAAATTTATTTTTTATAAACATAGAAAACAATCCAAAAATATTTAAAAAATTAATTTAAAATAACAAAATTAAATTTTAACAAAAAATAAAATAAAATAAAATAAAATAAAACCTCTTTATCAATGTGAAACGGAATGTCAAACGGAACTAATATCTTTTGCCTGTTTTTTTTTTCTGCTATCCTTTTTAAACAAGTAATTTCTCCTGTCTACAAAGACAAAGGCTCTTTCCATCCGTCAGACCCGGTCTATCCATTAATTACCCTCCTTTTTTTTTTGTTTTTCCTTTCTTAACCTCCTTCTCTCTCCCAGTTTCTATGTGTCTTTAGGTTTTATATTTTCTATAAATCTCTCAAAGAAACTGTTTGATGAATTCTGTGAAGAACAATAACATGTTGCCTCCAGGTCTGGTTTCCAATCTACAACAAGTACTTTTAAGCAGAAAAGGTGGTGGAGGAGAAGAAGAAGAGAAAAAAGAAATTGACCCATCAAATGATGGTAATGATAAATCAGCCGAGCCATCTACTTCCACTTGTGTTGAAAACACTGAAGAAGACAGCAATAATTCAAAGCCTATTGTTTTGGTTACTAATGGAAATGGGATTGACTCCCCTGGTCTTGTTTCTCTTGTGGAAGCTCTGGTTCGTGAAGGCCTCTATAATGTCCATGTTTGCGCTCCTCAATCGTGGGTTTTTTTCTCATTCCCCCCCTTATTTTCATGCTTCTGCTTAATTTCTGCTTTATTTTCTTATAAGGGATGTCTTCAATTTTTAAGTTTGGAGATGGAGGATGTGGTGATGGGTTTTGAATTGGTTTTGCGTATCTGGAAGATGGGTTCTCTTCTTCATTATTTTCTTTTTTGTTATGTTTTTTTAGCATAGATTTTCACATCTGGGCATGTGGGTTCTGTTTATTATGTTCATTTGTTTTTTTCAAAATTTGTTTTAAATATTTATGTTCTATTTGGTTTAATTTACTTACCTCGGGTGTGTTGGTTTTCTCTAGTTTTCAGTTACTTTATGAATTTCTCTTCAGTTTTCAAATTCTGTTTCATGTGGTAATTCGTTAACTTTTTTTTATTGGTATTGAATTTGGAGTTTTTTTTTCTCCTGATTTCTTTAGTTTGTGAATTGGCTGGTCAGGGACAAATCAGTATCCAGTCATTCTGTGACTTTACAAGAAGCAATTGCTGTAACTTCTGTTGAAATTAATGGTGCCATAGCTTATGAAGTTTCAGGTAGAAGCGCATCTTATTTTTCCTTAGTTCTGCACCCTAGATTTGGAAATATTAATTGTTAAATGCATCGTATGCTTGTAGTAACCGAGCCACCTCCAGTTTAAGAATTCAAGATTTATTAACTTGTATTAGTTTTGAAAGAATGTCCAGGAATGATGTGTCTTTTTTTTTTTTTAAAAAAAAACTTCCTTTCTAGGGCTATCGTCATGACAGTACGGAAGAACTCATCAATTTGCTTTTTCATCAATTTGATCCATATTAATGGCTACACATGTCTGCTAGAATGGTGAACTGATGTGTGTTTTGCACTTCTTGTTGCAATTGTTTTAGTAATGGGCATTGTTCATGGTACTTGTTACTCAGGGACTCCAGTGGATTGTGTCTCATTAGCATTATCTGGAGCACTGTTTTCTTGGTCAAAGCCTTTGCTGGTTAGAATTTACTTATTGTTCTATTTGAGATAACATAATACCTGTATCCATGATGAATTCTTGAGAATTTATACTTTATTTTATTTTCAGGTAATTAGTGGAATTAATCGGGGATCAAACTGTGGCCATCACATGTAACGTCTCTTCCTGTGCTTGGGCATATTCCTATATTATCTTGTCTGAATTTCCAGTAGCATGTTTAAGCTGGACAAACTTTTCAAATTATATGTCAGTGATGTCGCTGATTAAATTTAGATCTTTGTAGTTAGTGGCAATAAGTGAATGTGTACAGGCAGTCATATGTTGTTTCTTGCTGGTTTTGTTTTAAGCAAATTGTTACAACCTTGGGGATAAAATTCATTAATTACTTGCAAAACTCATCAGGATTTATTCGGGTGTTGTTGCTGGAGCTAGAGAAGCATTATTTTGTGGTGTCCCATCCCTGTCAATATCACTGAATTGGTAACTTGAAGTTTTTTTTTTGTGGGGATTTTGTTACTCTTATTCTTGTCTACAAGCAATTTTTTGGAGTTGTAATCTATTATAGGAAGAAGGAAGAAAGCCAAGAAAGTGATTTTAAGGATGCAGTTGCTGTCTGTTTGCCAGTGATAAATGCTGCTATCAGAGATATTGAAAAGGGGTTTTTTCCAAAGAGCTGCTCTCTGAATATTGAAATCCCCACATCTCCATCTGCAAACAAGGTAAGCACTATTATGTATTTTTCTCAGATTGCTGCACAGATGCTGCTTGTTATTTATTGACAATATGCACATGACTATAGACAGCTGTCAAATTAATAGACCATTAGGTAGTATATTTAATCTATTAATGGATGCTGTATGATTGGAGCCATATTCACGTGGAGAAGATTTTTTGGGGAGTTTTAATGTCATTGTAGGAATTTGCCTTCAGTGGGTTTTAAGAAGAGGAGATAGGTTTGGGTGGATGCTGAAGTTTTCCCACAGTAGATACCATCTAAGGTACTTAAAAGTTAACACATTGTCAACAACTACTAGAAATGATACCTGTTGAATGTCAACATGAGACGTTGTTGGTCGAAGTCATAAATAGTGGGTGGTTTTAGAAATTCACCCACATTGTGTCCTAGCCTGACTACTGTTTCCGAGCAGCATAAATGGGTTTACTTGATCAACATTTTGGTTTTCCTAGATTGTCACAGAAACTCCACTTCTTAAATTTCTGTTGTTTATATTTCATTAGTTGAGTTTCTATTATTAAGAACTTGGTAATTATTGCAAAATTCCTACTTATGAAGGTTTCAAAGAGTATATAGGATGGTTTAAAGATCTTATTATTATTTTTCCTGCTGTCAATTGGAGGTTGGTTCTGGAGGAATTATTTGTCATCCCAACAGTAAGGCCAAGAGCACACAATATTGCTTGAATCATGATTAGGATCTGCGGTCATTATATATTGGTTATTGGAACATTGATTATGATTTTCAGGTAAGCGTTTTAATAGTGGCCCCCAAAGAAAAACGATTCTCCCATCACTGGGCAGGATGTTTTATGATGTATAGCTTCTACAACTACCCTAGGATGAACCAATGGTAGAAGTTCACCTGCTCTGTTGGAGCACCAGAACTATATTCTTTTCTGTTCTTGTATGTAAGTTCTGTTAGATATCTCTCTAAGCAGATCCTCTTTGTTTTCTCTTTCCTTTTCTTTGTACTTGGCAGGGCTTCAAACTAACTAAGAGAAGTATGTGGAGATCCTCACCTAGCTGGCAAGCTGTTTCAGCTAATCGGCATCCTTCGGCTGGACATTTCATGTCTAATCAACAAAGTCTTGGCCTCCAGCTTGCACAGCTTAGTAGAGATGCCTCTGCTGCTGTGAGTATCTATTGTAAAAGAACTTATTGCTTCATTTTTCTTTCTCTGTAACTTCTTTCGTAAAGAACACTCCCATGCATTTTTTTTTTCATGGCATTGTATCTTCTCAGGGTGCAGCTCGCCGTTTGACCACGCAAAGGAAGAACATGTTAGAGATTGAATCAGTTGGGGCCGCTGGAAAATCTGATAGCAATCGGGTGAAGAAGTATTTTCGAATGGAGGTCAAGAAAATCCAAACTACCAACATGCTTTCAACAACAATTTTGATGACTTTTAATTGTGACAAGAATAATTTTTAATGGCTTATTTTGCAGCTAGAATTTAGGAAGTTTAAAGAAATAAATTTAGCTTTGGAATTCAGTATAGTCAATGTTAAACTAAACTTACTTTTTATGGCTAGATTTCAATAAATGAATGCGGTTATGATTTCAGCACTGGTTTAATGTATTTTTCAGTTTTTGGACAAGGAGCTGGAGGATACAGATGAGGATCTGGATTTCAGAGCAGTTGAAAATGGATTTGTAAGTTAAAATGTTGTATTTTCCACATTGAGGACAGTGCATGTTTTTTGCTCAACTAGAAGTTATACAAGTATCAATTGGAATCTCACAAGGCATTGAGTTGATGAGCCCTAGACATATATAATTGTTCCTTGTGTTTTTGAAAGGAAGCTATAGGTCTGACTGTGATCTTGAGGCTATGGGAGCCATCATCACAATGAAAGTTGTGATTGGTATGGCTAAAATCTTTTTTTCTTTTTTTTGTTTACAAATAATGGCTGACCCTTGGCATTATAACCTAGCACCAAACATGGCGAACTGCCAATGTGTGTGTACTTAAGTTGAGGGCTTGTGCAGAACAAGGACTAAAAGAAATCTCTGTGCCTTAAATTGTTCAAAATGCTATGGGAAGGCTAATAAACTCCATAACTTGTAATATAAGTACTAAAACTTGCAGAACTTTGACTACATTTCATTTTAGTGCGGCTGCTTATTGCCTTTATTTTCTCTTGGAACACTAGGTTGCGATAACTCCACTATCACTTTCTCCACGTATTGAAGAGGACACTCACATAGCAGCCTCAGATTGGATCTCGTCCGCTCTTCATGGTGACCCATAAAAGCCGCCTCAATTATATAATCAATTATTTTGTATACTCTTGCAGGCACGATTGTGTTAATTAGTAATCAGTTGCATTTGTGTATTTTCTTTTTTCTGCATTTACCCCTTTTGATTTTCTTCTTATATTTGGTGGGGTTGGGTGGGTTTGCATTTTGTAGTTTTTAATACAAATGTAATTTAAAATGGTCAGGTCGTAATTACATGACCATGTCTTTTCAATCAATTGTGACTTGCGGATTTGTCTTCAATTCATTTCTCAAAGCTGTTTTTCGATTATTAACTGTGATACAAGAGGGAGATGCTGCAAATGACTGGCGGCTTCTGATGATTCTGCTTCTGCTTCTGCTTCTGCAAACACACCAGCTGTGGCAAGTTCCTTGTGAATATGGTTTGGGCTTTGAGACTTGCGAAAAACTGACTCATCCTTATTCATTTTTTGTCTTTGTTTTTTTGTTTTTAGTAGTGGTTTAGTCCGGGAACAAACACTCGTTGCCTACTGGAACATCATTCAACATATTTTGGGATTGTGTAAATGCTAATCCATGAAAAATGATTCGAGTTCGCCAGTGATTTAACAAATTAATGTGCTGATGTATATATATATTTTCTTGATTCTCGATTACAAGATGCAGTTTTCATCTGTATCTACAAGCTTCCCGTAGAGGAATAGAAGAAACATTTGTTGTTGAGGTTGTGCGTGTGGGTTGGGGATATTAATAATCTGTTATCTTTAACGTCCGCCAGAATTGGGATTGAATATTCTAAACTTGCATGGTTCTACTTGGCAAAAATGTCTTTATTCTTCTTCTTCTTCCTCGTACCAAGAAAAAATGATTTAAAGTGCTCGCAGAGTTTTAAATAGAAAAAAGAAAAAAAGAAAAAGAGAGACTGCTGTCTTGTCGTTTGGCAATAAATAGCATTCTATTTGATTTTTTTGTTCCTTTCATTGGCCCAAACTTGTATGATCCCAAAGTCTCTGTTTTCTTGATATTTATAATCAGACACTTTTGTAATTCTGATGATGCAAGTTAATAGTAATAGCTAACGGAACTCAACCCAAAAATTATATATATATATATATATATATATATATATATATATATATATCTCGCCAGCACAACCCTCCAAATCTTTGTTACTTTTACCTAGCCGTGAGACCTGGCCTGGTGGTCATTGTGGTCCACGCGGCCTAAAGCATGGGTCACGAGTTTTATCTGAATGATCTGGGTCAATTTTATATTTTTAAATAAATTAAAATAACATTATTTGATAAAAAAATAAAAAAAATTAACGGGTTACAATTAAATTTTACCGGGTCAACCGAGTCACTTCAAGTTATAACTTTTTTTATTTTTTTAAAAATTCAATCCGGTTTCAGATCAGGTTAATTAGACCGAGCTTCAAAGCTTTGTCCTAGCTTGGACTGAAAATAAAATAAAAAAAAATACATTTGATAGCAGATTCAAAGAAAGGAAGTACAGTAACGATTGAATCGATAGTAAAAATTTATATCAAACCCTAAACGAGGTCCATTGGGCTTGCCTAAATTAATGACCACTACACAAGAATACGCAAATATAGTCATCATTTAGGTTGGGGTTAGTGTAGTAGAGAGAAAGTGAGACGAGTGGTGATGCTTATTATAGCAAACTTTCTCTGGCAAAGAAAAAATGGCAGCCAAAAAACTTAAGAATTGGAGCCGGAGCATCATCACTGATGAACACATTGTTGATATCATCAAAGAATATAATTATCCATCAAAACCCAATCTCCACTCATCAAAGTATAACTCTTCACCTATCATCAAAGAATACAATTATCCCTTCTCTCTCCAACTTCAATTACTAATGTTGCTAATGACATCCTTGCGGTCTCCCCTTTCTGGAATTCTTCTTGCCCGATGGTACTCTTTAGCTTTTTGCCGAAATAACTTTACTTTTGGGTTTCTTCTTTTCTTCGTGGAATGGTCTTGGGATGTCTGCCAACTGTTTGATATATGCAAACATTTTTAGGCTAGGCTAGGAGAGTCTTATTGCATTAATTTTTGCAATGCTAAGGGCAAAATGAGTAGCCTGTCTACCCTTTGTGTTTGATATAGATTATGTTGTATCTATTTCAGCTAAGAGGAATTTGTAATTTAAAATTGAAGTTTTAAGTTAACTATTTTGAATTTGGTAGCTCTAAGTTAATTGATTCTAATTTTGAATTTAGTTTTGGATTTATTCTTGTAGGAAAGTTTATTTATTCTTGTAATTCCAAATTTTTATTATAGAGTTATATGAGTATCAATATCACTATCAGAAATTCGCTAAATAGCAACGGATTTACCGACGGAATATTTCTGTCGGTAATTTGAGGTCGAAATTATCGACGAAAACTTTTCCGTTCGTAATTCAGTCGGTAACTACCGACGGAAAGTTTATTTATTCTTGTAATTCCAAATTTTTATTATAGAGTTATATGAGTATCAATATCACTACCAGAAATTCGTTAAATAGCAACGGATTTACCGACGGAATATTTATGTCGGTAATTTGAGGTCGAAATTACCGATGGAAACTTTTTCGTCCGTAATTCAGTCGGTAACTATCGACGGAAAAGTTACCGACTGAATTATGGACGGAAAAGTTTCTGAATTAAAAAAAAAACGGGTCGTTGACGTGGAGGTTTTAGCGGGGCTCTTTTTACCGATAGAATTACCGATGGATTCAAAACGACAGCCCGTACAGTAACATGACTAGTTCACCATTTAAAATGCCGACAGAATCACTGAAGGATTCGAAATGACAGATCCGTACAGTGACGTGTCGATTTTTTAGTCAGAATCACCGACGGAAAGCCGTCGTTGAAACCGTCGAAAAAAGTTATTATATGTTCCTCTCTGCCGACCCTCTCCTCCCCTATTTCTCCTTCTTCTTTCTAATCCCAACTCTCCCCATCTGTAAACAACCAGCCCTCCCTCTCCCCCAAACAAAAATCTCCATCATCTCAGCACAACAAGTTATATTTCTTGAAGTTTTGTGGTCACAACATCTGTGTTCTGATTTACCAACAGATTTTATCAATTTTTGTAAGTAATTCTATCTTTTTAAATTTTTAAATTTAATTAAATGTCAATTTTATTGTTTTTTTAGTATATGTATTTTGTTAGTAGATATACATGTTTTATTGTTATTTTTTAAACAAACTTATTGTATATGATATGAATGTATAATTCTATACCTGTTATGGTTAATTTGTTTTAGATTTTGTAAGATTGTATTTGTTTGTAAATTGTTAAAACTTTATGGAACTTCCGAATTACATGTGCTGTTTTGAAATAATTAATAGCTTGCTTAATGGGTCCATTTAAAGTTTTATCAATGGTATTGCGGAGTGGTAATTTCTGTAAATTTATATATATTAATTTGTATGGACATTGATAAATGATAATGACTATTTAATATTTATGAGAAGTTGTGATTGGTTTGTTGGAGTGGTAAAGTAATATTTTTGCAAGTTTATTTACCTAACTTAGTTAATTAATACATGATGTCATCATAATTTTATAGAGGTTCGATATAAGTCATTGATGATTGTTCATAGATGTATCGAGATTCACTCCAAGGATTGCGGATGATTGATTATTGCAACGGGGTTCAGGGTTTTATTAATTTCATAACATCTATTCTCAAAAATTTTACTGGAGGCGGTATTAGGTGTCCATGCAGGAAGTGTCAAAATAAAAAATATCTGCATCTAGATGTTGTAATGATGCATCTTCTACACAAAGGGTTTATGGAGAATTACCAGTGTTGGTATGCACATGGAGAAGTATTTGTTAGTAAGAGGAGAATGGGAGAAATGGTAGTTGGGTCTACTTCTAGTGCTAGCAACGTGCATGAAGCGGCAAATGACAACACTAATCCTTATAGAAATATGATTATGGATGCAATGAGAATGAATTAAGGTAATGTCAGTCAATGTCCAATCATAGAAGAAGAACCTAATGCAGATGCAGCTAGGTTTTTTGATTTGTTGAAAGATTCTAACGAACCATTATGGGATGGCTGCACGAACCACAATAAATTATCAGCCGTAGCACAGGTGTTCACCATCAAGTCAGATCACGGGTTGATTGAGGTTGGGTATGACAAGATTATTGAATAGGCGAGAAGCATTTTACCTGAAGGGAACAGGCTGAAAGAGAACTTCTATGCTGCGAAGTCCATGATAAAACCCCTCGGTTTAGGATACCAGAAAATTGACATGTGCCCTAACTTCTGCATGTTATACTACCTTGAAAATGCTAAGATGACCGAGTGCATGACATGCGGTCATTCCCATTACAAACCTAGAACTGGCAGGGGAAAGACTCTAGTGGCATATAAAAAACTTAGATACTTCCCGATCACACCTAGACTGTAGAGGTTATTCATGTCACCAAGGACTGCTGAACCAAGCACATGACGTGGTTGATGGAGTGATGGTGCATCCTTCTGACGGCGAAGCGTGGAAACTCTTTAACAGTGAGCATCCTCACTTTTCAGCTGAATCAAAGAATGTGCATCTTAGGTTGTGTACAGACGGATTCAACTCATTTGGTTCATTTGCTGCCCCTTATTCTTGTTGGTCGGCCATACTTACAGTTTATAACTTGCCATCAGGAATGTGTGAGGCTGAAGTTCATGTTTTTATCTACTGTCATACCCAGTCCAAGCAGCTCGGGGCGGAATATAGATATTTGTCTTCGATCGTTGATTGATGAGTTGACATAGTTGTGGTCCTCTAGAGCTCTGACTTATGATATATTAAGGAAAAAAAATTTCCTTATGAGGGCGGTTTTGATGTGGACTATCAATGATTTTCCAGCTTATAGAATGCTTTCTGGTTGGAGCACGCATGGGAAACGCGCGTGTCCATACTACATGGAAAACAACAAGGCATTCAGTTAGCGAATGGAGGTAAATCTTCATTTTTTTACTGTCACCGTCACTTCTTGCCACTTAATCACAGGTACAGAAAGAATAAAAAAGATTTCTTTGTTGGCAGAGTTGAAAAAAATGCATCCCCGGGTCTTTCTGGTGAAGAATTGCATGATGTTGTATCAGAGTAGGGTGACATTGTGTTTGACATTCAATCAGGTAAGCAAAAGTTTCCTGGTTTTGGTTTGACCCATAATTGGGTAAAGCAAAGTATCTTTTGAGAGCTTCCTTATTGGAAGACTAAGTTGCTCCGCCATAACCTTGACGTCATGCACATCGAAAAGAACATGTTTGAGAACATTTTCAACACCGTTATGGAAGTGAAGGGGAAGACAAAAGACAACATCAAGGCTAGATTGGATATAGCTTTATACTGTGACCGTAAAAATATGGAGTTGGTTTATAATGAGTCACAAGTCGCATAACCAAGAGCAAGCTTCGTGTTAGAGAAAAACACACAACTGCTAGTCTACAAATGGCTTAAGAGTCTGCGTTTTCTAGATGGACATGCATCAAACATATCAAGGCTAGTTAATATAAAGGACTGCAGATTGTATGGAATGAAGAGTCATGACTGCCACATGTTTATGCAAACACTCATCCCATTAGCTTTCGTGATTTGTTGCCAAAGGGAATATGGGATGCACTCATGGAGATCAATCATTTCTTCAGAGATATATGCTCCAGCAAGTTGAATGTTGATCACATTGAGAGGCTTCAAACGAATATTGTCGAGACACTATGCAAACTTGAGATGATATTCCCTCCATCATTTTTTGACTCAATGGAGCATCTCCCTATACATCTACCATTCGAGGCAAAAGCTGGAGGACCGGTCCAATATAGATGGATGTACCCATTCGAACAGTTAGATATTACAGTTGCACTGTAATTCATATATAAAAGTATTTTATATGTTTTTCTTAATTGAAAATACCTGATTAATATTTCAATGCAGGTACTTGTTTAATCTCAAGAAAAAGGTTAAGAACAAGGCGCATGTTGAGGCTTCGATATGTGAGGCCTATATTGTTGAGGAGATCTCAACATTTATCTCGTACTATTTCGAACCTCATCTGAGAACGAGAATCAATC
>Ga0325410_1002746_pt1 | contig 19716 bp, 6 predicted proteins | sample PopdelMetagenome_16_FD_206182 | JGI IMG/M metagenome (GOLD analysis project Ga0325410, IMG submission 206182) | Populus deltoides microbial communities from Bellville, Georgia, United States - Xylem-PdIQD-R3 | ecosystem: Host-associated > Plants > Phyllosphere > Stem > Wood/Secondary xylem... | reverse complement strand
AATAATAATAATAAAAGAGAAAGCAAGAAAAAAGAGGAAGCAAGTTCTAATGGGGTTTTTCTTCTTTGTTAAAGTTGCTGTTTCCAAGGGCTTATCATCATCATTAGCTAAGTAAGAAAAGTGACGCAGAGGAAGCACGAGGAGAAGACAAAGCTTTATTATAATCCCTTTTCAAAAGGTTTACGGTACTATCGTAGGAAAGTTCAGGATTTTCTTTAAATTTTAAAATTTTTATTTAATTTTTAATTTTTTTAATTTTTTTAGATTATTTTGATTTAATTTATCAAAAATAAATTTTAAAAATAAAAAATTATTTTAATATATTAAAAAAACACTTTAAAAAACATCTATCACACTCCTAAACAAACCTACATCTCGCAAAATAAGTTCAAAACCAACTATATTAGTTACTTTTTGGATAAATTATAAAATTAGCATGATTATTTTTAAATTTAGATAGAATAATATATTTCAAAAAAATTATGGCCATATAACACGCTTCTTCTACATTGAGAATCAAGATATTTAAATGATGTTATATATTATAACCGTGACATTTAAATTGATGTTATAGTTGGGATCATAATAAAATTTTAATTGATATCGTAATTGATTTTTTTTATTTAGTTAGTTGCAGCAGCTAGAAATGAGATATCTATTTATTTATTTTTTTTAAAATTAACAACCATTTTCAATCTTATTAGTGTTTCTCCCAAACGTTATACAGAGTTACATGATGCTCAGGCTATAGAAATTGCACATATGGTAGCTATTAGAGAACGTGAGACTGGTAGAAGGGCTAACCAAATCAGTAATTTACATTGAAGTGGAACTACTCACTGGAGTTCTCATTTTGATTTTATTTGCAGTTTAATAGATATGTATGGTGCAACTATTACTATACTTGAAAGTATGGTCCAAGAAGGTTGACTTGAATTAACCTGATTTATTTTTTTAGATTCTTTTTTAATTGATTTTTTTTTCAATCTCACCCACCAACAACTTAATCTTCTTCTTCTTCTTCTTCTTCTTCTTCTTCTAGTTTTTGTCTTCAACTTGATTTTTTAATATTAAGTTTTTTGAAAATTAGACTTCATAATTTTTTTTTATTTCTCTAAGTGGAATTATCTTGATCTTATGAATGTATATTTTTTTTACCTCTCAATTTCTACTTTTAACATTGGATCTGTTGGAAATAGAACTTCATATTTTTTTTATTTGTTTTCTATGAGATTATCTCAATCATGATCTAGGTTGAGGGTTTGATAAATTAACTTAGGTTGACTTGGGTATTTGTTTTCTTTTATTTTTTAATATAATATATTTTTTTCAATTTCATTCTTCAACATTGGGTTGATTATGAATTGACTTTCATAATCTATTTTGATTTTCTTTATATAGAGTTATTACGATTTTATGACATGGTTCGCAAATTTGACAGGTTAACCTAGATAGATCCAATATACTTCTTCTCAATATTTGAAAAAAAATATCATCTAATATATCACTGTATCAATAATTTTCTTAAAATATCATCCAACAAGCATCATATTTTAAATTTATAATTAAAAAAATTATTAAAAAATATATTGCAATGCTTGAATAATTTTTTTTATTATAAAAAAAATTAATCTAACTTAAAACGCAATACAAGCCCATAACCTAGTTTCAAATTAACAGGCTAACAGAACTCTATATCGACGGCGTTGACGGCTTTCTCATATAAAGTTGAAGTAACAAACAAATTCGGGTCATGTGACAGAATCTCAATACTTTGCCAGAATTCAGGGCCTCCAACCAACATGCCACCGCCACCCATTTTTTCACACCGACTTAAAAAAGTGAATTGATAAACAAGTTAATACGGCTTAATATATTTTTATTTTTTATAACAGATTAATTTTTTAATATTTTTACATTTTCAATTAAATTAATTTTATTTTTAAATATGTTAAGTTTCTAATCTATTTTTTGGATAAAAACTTAAAGTTACATCAAAATTAATCATGTAATTTGCAAATAAAAATCTTCTATTTGAATATAAAAAATAAAAATATACAAATTACGTGATTAATTTTAATAATCTAGCCTAAAATTCTGATAAATCAGAAATTTAATATGTATTAAAATAAATTCTTGATTTGATAAAATAATTAAATCATTATTCTATAATAAATAGATAAAATTACAAAGTGAAATAATAAGTCAGAAGACGGCGGAAAGAAGGTTTCCCCAAGACCTAAGGACTAGGTGAAAGACTAATTTCCTGAATAAATAAATAAATAAAATTACAAAAGAAAAGAAATTCTTTGTTTTATATATAAATACTAGATAGGTAGCCCGTGCTACGCCGCAAACCTATTTTTTTATTACTGTAGAAAAGATATCAAGAGGATGTAAATTTATTTTATTTTAAAAAAATCTAAGATTTTGATCATTGACTCAAGATAAAAAAAAGATCAAAAAGCAATAAAAAATTTCTAAGTCAAACCTGATAAACATGTTAAATCCATAACTCGAGAAATGATATCAGGATAACTCTATAGAACGAAAAGGTAAAAAAAAAATAAAGAATATCAATTTCCTAAAGAAACAATAATTACAAATCAAATGTTAGAGGATGAAATAATAAATTTAATTTAATTAAAAAATAAAATTCCTTTTAAAGAAGCAAAATTTAACAAAAACCCAAAAAAACTCAAGGTAACCCTTGTTATTTTAAAAAGAAAGATAAATCCTATTGAAAGAGAGTAAAAAAGAATGTTAGATGATGAAATATATATAAAAAAAGAGCTTAACAAAGAAAAAAAACCAATCAAACCCGTAAACTCGGGTTAAACTCTCAAATTCACAATCCGTTAAATTATTGACTCGAGCTCAACCTAGAAGCTCAACACCTAAAAAATTAAATATTGCAGGATAAAATTAGTCAATTTAATTCAATTTTAGACAAAATTCATTCAAAAAAAATAAATTCAACAAAGACAAAAAATAATAATCAAGGCAGCCCATGTTATTTTCAAAACGACTAAAAATACCATAGAAAGTGAATTAAAAATAACAAAATGTTGGAGGATGAGAAAAAAAAGCTAAAAAAAGGGAAAAAAACCAAAGAAACCTGTGTCAATTTTGTAAATCGGGGTTAATCTCTTAAACCCGCAAACCGTTAAATTTAGACTCGAACTCAACTATGAAGCTAAACATCTAGCTAATTAAATGTTGGAAAAAGAAATAATAATTATAATTATAATACATAATACATAAATCAATCTAAAAACATTTTGCAAGGTCAAAAAAATACAACAATAAAAAAGAATTAAATTTGATAGAAACAAAACCAATGAATGATGAAATTGTAAAAAAACAAATTTGCCAAAACCATCTAAAATTAAAAAAAAAATAGCAATTAAAAGAATAGAAACTAAATTTATAGATGAAAATATAAATTGTGGATGAAATTGAAAATAATTCTTAATTTAATAAACTATTCTAAATTAAAAAATTGCAACAAAGAGAATATTGATGAATTTAAAATTACCCCTTAATTTCATAAAGTAATCTAAATTTTAAAAATTATAATAAAGAGAATATGGATGCAATCTTAAGTACAACAAAATTTAGGAGTTGATTTGATTTTTTTAATTCCAATATGAAAATCAAGTAGGAGAGAGGGTAAAATAAAAAAAATAAAATAAAAGGTCATAAGTGCCACACTAGTCACCATGATGCTCCACGCGTTGTTGATCTATGGAGAGGACATTGAGATGCTTCGAAAGCCACCTTGGAATCATGGTTTTAGCCATTAGACGATGCAACATACGTCGTTCGAAGGTGGTTGACACTATTTATCTGATTTGTTTTTATTTTTTTTATTTATCAAATTATTGCCTCCAAAGACACCCAATAACCACCAAAATGACCACATGTAAATGACAAAAGATCCCCTAAGTCAAAGACACTTGTTTTTAATTTTTAAGAGTAATAAAGTAATTTACTCGTTTAAAAATAAAGTTAAAGACTTAAAAGTCTCTTGACCCAAGTGAGTTTTTTTGTCTTTTAAAGGCAATTAAGTAATCATTGTCAAATAAAACACATAATTACCGTCTAGCTCTTTCCTTTCAAGTAATGATCAATATGTCATATGAAAAATACCATCATACTCCTAGACCTAAGGGATAATACTTTATCCACCAAAAGCTAAAATCAGCTTTTAACTATGGATTTGCATAGTAAAAAGCTGATGTCTTTTATTTTATTGTTAATTTATAACCTATAACAAAGGAGTCCATGATCATGAACGAGAAAGAATGGGACATAATGCACAAATATACAAGGATGTTTTTTCCAAGAAGAATTGAAGGAGGGATAGATATATACATAAGGCATCTTCTCTTTTGCCTCCCCTAGTAATTAAGGGGCAATTGACAATGTGACAATAAAATTGTTTGCTCAAAATTTATTGATTTATTTATTTTTAAGATTATATATTTTTTAGTGTTTTTGAATCATTTTGATGTGTTAATTTCAAGAATAAATTTTAAACAATATTATTTTAATGTATTTCTGAGCGGAAAACACTTTGAAACACAACTTCTTCTACACTCCAAAACAGGCTCTGAGAAGAGACATTGAATATTGGCCCCTTTTCTTTTCCTTCGTAATTTTTTATGTGCGAAAATATCAACATCACCATATGTCTTATATGTGCTTAGAGTAACTTGGGTTTACTCAGGTTTCCATTTTTTATTTTTTTCTCTTTTTGAAATTGATTTTTTTTTAATTTCATCATTCAATATTAGGTTATTAGCCCATGAACTTCATGATTTCTTTCGCATTTCTTTTTATATGGTTATCCTAATTTTATATCCTTGTTTATGAGTTAGTCAAGTTAACTCATGTTTTTTTTTTTTTACATTTTTTAATTGATTTTTTTTCAATTTTGCCTTACATCATTTAGTTTGCTTAAGAGTTGATCGCCTTTGTTTTATTCAATTTTTTTATATGAGATTATCCTAGTCTTACAATCGCGCTACTCGAGTTAGGTTTTTTATCCTTTTTTAAAAATGATTTTTTTTTAGTTTGTCCCTCACATTGATTTATTAGTAATTAAACTTTGAATTTTTATTTTATTTTTCTCTTTATAAGGTTCTCTTATTATCATTTAATTTTTGCTAATTTGTTATCAACTAATCATTACACCTTTTAAGAATATTTAGAGAGTATATTTTCTTAATATTGACATGTGCTCATTTTGTTTTATTGGTCATTGGCTTTTTTGTCATTTGATTTTTTTTAATTATATTATTGAATTAACCAAGATTATTAAACTCATTTAAATGAATAAGATTTTTATTACTCTTTTAAAAATGTTATCATCACCTAGGCATTTTTTTAACATTAATTTGTTTTTACCTAACCCAAGATGTAGCGTGATTGTTTACCAGTGTTTAATACTACTAGTAATTAATCAACTTTTCAACAAATTTAGGGTCTTTTACCCTTCTAACATAATTTAATAAAAAAATTTTAGGAAATAAGACAAGTAAAAAAGTATTAGAGAAATAACATCATTTAAACACAAGCACTATTGAGAATAACAATTGTTTCAAAATTCATATCTCATTCAAATTATTTAACATGTACAAAAGTCGATTCAAAATTTTATGAAGATCCAATTGCCAAAACATAAGATTCAAGGTCCAATGGCCAAGAAAGAAAGAGAAGATAAGTTGATGTGGCATGAGAGAGAAAGATTGAAGAAAGAATGAGCTACTAGGGACACATCAGCGCTCTGTTTTTGATACACTCAATACCGTTAGAAAGATTTCGACAATATGATTCTAATCACATCTTAGAAAACCATCGAATAAGGTCGTAATTCGTTAAGGAATTTTGTTATGGGCTAATTATGACCTCATACTATTGGGTGCATAAAAAACAGAGTCTCAGTGTTCCCAATGATCCATTTTTTTTTCCCATCATTTATCTCTCATGTCATATCACCTTATTTTTCAAATCTTTTTTGACTAATGTATCTTGAATCTTATTTTTTTAACAATTATATTTTTATAAAATTCTAGATTAATTTTTATTTAAATTAATTAATTTACAAAATACATACATTCTGAAACATCACTACACAACAGCTAAGAGGAATAATAATGATTGCTTGCAAAAATGATATTCATAAAGACGGTTATATTCAAACAATGCTTTTTTATTTTTTTCAACGTATATCTTTCTCCCAAAGATCATACTAAACTATGTTATTTTTTGAAAAAATTCACAGATTTATTACATTCCAGAAATCAAGGCAGTACACAAGCAAGCACCTGCAGCTTAATTATTCTGAGCATCATTTCAAACGACTGCTACTCATTGAGACCATCATAAATTCCCTTGAATTGCAATCAATTCCAGAATGGCTTTTGACCCATCATCATCATCATCTTTCCACGATAGAGTCCTCTGATTGGAATTTAGTTAGCAGCTATTCCATTAATATTATTTTACAACTTCTTTTGTGATCTGAATTCTGAACTGTCAGGGTCAAAATTTCAAAATATATTCAGTCGTGGTCAAAAGTCTGTTCACAACAAATGAAGGCGACAGTGTGAAACGCACCCAGGCACACAAGGCCTTTTGTGATTCTCTCTCTTTTTTTTTTCCCCCTTTCTCTATAGGTATTTTATAATTCTATCATAGTTTAATACAAGTTTTTTAAAAATAACACATTAAAAAAATATTTAAAAAATAACATAGTTTAAACACACTTGCTATTAGAAACCATGGTTATACATAATTGCTGTTAAAAATTTTAATAACGGTTGTTTCTAAAGCTATTTCTCAATCAAATTAATTATTCGCTACAAAAATCAATCCAAACTTTTATAAGAGTCAATGATGAAGAAATGAAATTTAAAATCTAATAGAAAAAAAATGGATGATCAGGAACATTTTGGAGCTTTGTTTTTGAGATACTCAGTACTGTTAGAAAGATCTCGACATGACGAATCTAACTACACCTTGAAAAACCACCAAATATGGTCATAATTTATTAGGGTTTTTGTTCAAAGTTAATTACGACATCGTTTAATAGTCTTTCAAGGTGGAGTTAGAATCGTTTTGTAGATATTTTTTTAACAGTACTGAGTATGTAAAAAACGAATTCTTGATATGTCCCCAATAACCCATTTTTTCTTTCAATTTTTTCTTTTGCCATATCACATCTTATCTCCTTAGCGCAAAAAAAAAAAAAAAAAAAAAAAAACCAATAATATTTTTTAACCTTTAGTTTTGATAATTTACAATAAAAGAAAACACTCCTGACTAGCAAAAGGAACAAAATAAAGATACCAGCAAATTAGGGAAATAAGAAATCAACGTGTCATAAAACCAATTCAATTCTTCTCTTGCAAGCATCTCTCCCAATGGCGGAACTTCAACAAGAAGGAGAATTAAAAAAGATCCCATCATTTACAGCTTAGCATATAAGCCCCAACACACCTTAGAGGCTCATATAGTTAACAGAACATAGACATCTACTTGCACAAACACAGTTCTTCTGAGAAGCAGAGAGAGTGTGTGCTCAGGAAGCAAAGCAGATATACAGAACATGGAGCCTGTTGGTGTGGAAGTGAACAGAGACAAAGAGGACCCAAGCGAGGAAATGGCCAGAGCCGAGATAGAAACATGGTTCAAGCCCAAGAATGGAAGTGTATTTCCAAAAGAGAAGAGGTTGGTGAAGACCATGATGCTTGATTGTTTTATCTCTGCTTTCAGCTCTCCCAGCGGTACTCCTCCTTCCTCTAATGCCGAAGAAAATAACAAAGCTAGTAGTTGTTACAGAAACATGGGTAAGCCATCAAAAGTATCAAATGCCGATTGAATCTTGTTGCTGTCAAGTAATTAATTACTTGTACTGGGTTATGATATGAAGATGTATGTTAGGGTATAAATTGTGTCAAGAGGGACGGGATTTGAGCAGTGTAACACCTGATGTATGTTTTGGTGACCTTTATTACAATATTTGTGTACGTTTTCTTTTCTATGGGATTTTAATTACTGGTGTAGTTCCCTGCCTTCTCATATCATGGCTGATGTTCTGACATTTTAATGATTAATGGAGCTTTTCTGGTTCATGTTTGCCTCACAAGTAACCAGTTTATCAACCGGGAAAGTTCACAGAAATCCCGGAGAAACGGCTTAATGATTGAACAGCACAAGCTTCTTTTTAGTGACTTGAAAAGCTGAAGTTTCCTGTAAAAGAAACGAAGAAAATGATAAGCTATCGGTTAAAATCCTCTCAGTTTTTTTCTGGGAGGAACTGCTAGTGCCTATCCTGTTAATTAGTGGGTCATGGTTTTGATGCCCCTAAACATAGACTTAAGAGGGTTAATAAAGAATAGATTCAGAAAAATATAAAGCACAAACAATCCCACAATATATTCTGATAGGCATTTTGTGGACACTTAACTGAAAATTGATTTTGATTCTACAAAGACGAACACCCTTTTCAGTCTACCTAGCTATTTTATTCTATGACCTTTTTCTTTACAAAAAAAATAAAATAAAATAAAATAAATACAGACGAATGAATGATCGCACTCACTGTAAGGGATCTTATCAATCCTCATGCAGAATAATTTGATTAAATTAAATTAAATTATGTTTAACTTGACTTAAATCAAAAGCTTGTTATAAAATCGAGTCAATATTCAAAAGTTCAAATTTTCAACTTTTAACTTATGAATTAAGACTTATATTCCATTCATTTTTCAAAATAATTTCTTTGAGTTATTTCTACCAAAGATATTCTTTAAGTCAAAATCATTCTAACTTATTTTTATCATAAATTATTTATATAAAATAATTTTTAAATTATGATTTAAAGTTAAGAATCATAATTTAAAAAAAAAAATCATATGAATCCGATTCTAAGTGATTAGTACATGCTCTATTTTAATCGAGATAGCTCAATAATATTGAAATTGTAAATTAAGAAAGAAAAATAGGATAGATAGAGAATAACTTGTCCTTTAAAATCGCTTAGTTATAATTTAGTTATTATCATGGGATGGAAGAGATGAAAATAATAAAGATAAAGAAGATAAGATGCGACGAAAGACATAGCAAACAATATGTTTGATAATATTATATAAAAACTATTTTTGTATTTTTTTTTAATGATGACGGAGAAGTTATAATAAAATATAGAAAATTTTTATTTGATCTTTAATATGTTTTATTGTTAAAATTACGTAAAACAATAATTAGATATTTTTTTACTTTAAATTTTTATTGAGTGTTGAAATTAATAATAGTATAATAACTCTAGTTATAAAACTTATACCAAGTTGGAGGGTCGACCTAGGACCTAACCAACTCGAGTCTTGAATCAATTTGGATTTAAGAAAAATGAAGGAACAATTGACTTGGTCAAAAACTTAAGTCGCACTTGACCTAGTACACTTAAGGTAAAACTTTAGTAAAAAACTTGTTGATTCTTTTATTTTTAAGAAAATATTTTTGGTTTTGACCCTTTCTACTCGCGATCCTAGCCTTGTCCTGAGTTGACTCATGGATCAAATTTTAAAAATATAACAATGATCATTTTTATCCTTACATGTCTTAATTAAACAACTTTGGAATTAAGAGTTTCTTATAAAGATATTTTAGGGATAAAAAATAAAAAATATTGCATTTAGAGAAATGTTCCCTTTACACCTTCTGTTTTGAAAGTACAAAAATTCGCTGTAAAATTGCTCGATAGACATTTTTGTTTTTATTTTTCTGTCTCTTCAACCATAGATGCGTTTGTCCCCATTATCTTCATCTCTTTTTTATCAAGATAGTAACTAAACGATACCTTATAGATATTGAGAGTATATTTTGTTGGCATTTTCTACGAAGCATTCATAAGGCCTTTATCAAAAACATTTTTAGAAAGGATTTTTGCACTTTCTTTCATCATGAAATAATGTATCTAATGGTACAATAATTTTGTTAAAAACAAAGTTAAGTAGCCGAAACGACTCACCTCCAGTCCATTTAGGCTACTCCAGTATATTTGGGCAAGCAAACCAAATAAACGACCTCCAGTCCTTTTAGGTCAACCGACTAACAAATTGCTTTTCAATCTGCTAGCTTGTCCCTTTCCTTTTCTCTTATTTTGACCTCAAACAATTATTTAGGTCTTGATCCAATACCACAAAAAATTCTAGGTTATAGGCACACACCTCAATATAATTCTTTTTAGTCTCAAGAAGTGTTGGACGTACACCAAATTTTATCATGTAGAGCAAACACCGCTTTTCTTACCAATAACCATCAATTTATCACTAATCACCCATTTTTCCACCAATTGCACACGACCATGGTACTATTACATTGCTAACCATAAAACACCCGCAACTCCACTCACCACTCACCACGAGGTGCTGTAGTATCACTCTCTACAATACAAGCACCAATCTCCCCACAAATGATATTCTTCACTCACCACGAGGCTCTCCATCATTGATCCACTTGTGGTAAGCTGCATATCACGATATAATTGCAACAATTTTGACCAAAATCTAAAAAAAAAACTCTTGTCACCATTTAAGAATGGACACAATTTTATCTAATAAGTAATTGTCCACCACTTATAGTAAACACAAGCAACGTAATAGCTATAAGCAATCATCCAACACTTCAAGAAACAACAAGAAACTATACAATAATTCCAGGAATCACCAACATACCTTTGATAATCCAATAAGCTCACACAGAACACCCAACATTCATAAATATACTCTTCCATGTTTTTAAATCTTTTACATATTGTTTCCCTCCTATATTTTACTAACTTAAGTATTGAAGGGTCATTTTTTCTAATAAGGAATTTGTTTTATAGAGAAGCTTATAGACAGGCGGTCAAGCCTAGCCACTCCACTAGCCTAGGAAACTATACAGTTGAGTAGGGTCACTAGGACATGAACTTATAGTGATTTTAGAATGTAATTTGATAATAGTATTACTATAAATATCAATGTAGAATAAAGGAATAAGAGTTCTTAGCATTGAGGCAAGAACATATATTAGTGCTTGACTATGAGAGGAGGTTTCATGACCTTTCTATATTCGCTTCCCAGTTTGTTCCTACCGAGCAACATGTGATTGATAGAATATGAGGTGGGTTACGACAAGAATTGAAACAAAGGTTGATTGCATTTCAGTTTGGGATAATTAGAGAGCTCATTGAGGCAACTTGGGCCCTAGAATCATGTATAGTAGAAGGTTAGTAGAGTCAGTCTGGGACTAATAAGAGAAGTGATGTTGATTTTTTACTCGGATAGACCTCCTCCTTCTAAGAAAGGCAAAAGGTAGTTTGGTCAATTTAGGAAAAGGGAAAAGGCAACAGCTAGTTTTATATAGAGTATTAAAGCAGGGTTAACTAAAGGACAGTTAAACCCAATGGGTGTTTTGGTTGAAGGGACATTAGAACAAAAGACCATTGCCTATCTTTATTGTACCTGGTGTGTACAAAAACATCTAAGAGATTGTTTTACATCATCAAGATGATGTTATGTTTGTAGAGGAGAGAGGCATGCCTGAAAATTTATTGATTAGATTGAACCTAGCGAGAAAAAGTCATTTTGCAAAGTCCTTACTCCGATCCGGGAATAAAACTTTCTTTTTTTATATAGTTTTTAAATGTAATGTATATACATTATTATTATAACTTAAGGAAAAGAGAGACTGACTTCCCGGAAGGAAGTTACCCCAACACTTACCAAGATATTATCATCGTAGGGCTGAGTTTACATAGGGTCATAGGCAACAGACCTAGAGTCAACAATAATTAGTCATTGTAGATAGACCTACTAGACCAACATAGTCACGAGCTAATGGTAATAGAAAGAAGTTAAGAGTATAGGGTGACAAGACTCAGGAGGTTAGAGCTGTTGCAGATGTAGTAGTAGGTATGCTACAATTAAATTCATTTTTTGCTTATTCATTAATTGATCTTGGGGGTGAACATTCGTTTGTTACTATAAAATAATGGGAAAACTAGGGAAAAGTTTATGCGGAGTAGAAAAAGGGTTTACCATGAGTACTCATTTAGGAGAAAATATAGATGTTGATCATTTGTATAAAGGAGTTAGACCTAATTTAAAAAGGGTGTGAGACGAGTGTAGATCTAACACCTTTATAGTTACATGATTTTGATATTATTCTTTGTATGGATTGGTTGAGTAGGTATAGGGCTTAGATAGACTGTTTTGGAAAAAACAATAACTCTTCAAGGATTAAATGGTTGGAGAGTAATATTTAAAGGGGAAAGGAATGTCATATTGAATTGCATTATTTTGGCTATGACTACTGGGAAAATGATACAGAAGGGAAGTGAAGCTTATGTTGCCTTTATGATGGATGCAAGGAAGGAGAAGAATGTATTGATGAATCTCTTTATAGTGAGACAATTTCCTAATGTATTTCCTAGAGAATTACCAGGATTACCCTCAAAAAAGAAAGTTGAGGTTTCCATTTATGTACTACTCGGCACGTCTCATATAGCTCAATCACCCTATAGGATGGCACATATAGAATTGGTTGAATTGAAAATTCAGCTTAAAATGTTATTACATAAGTAATTTTTCTTGGAGAGCTCCAGTATTATTTGTTGGGAAAAAAAAGGATAGAACCCTTAGACTTTGTATTGACTATAGACAACTGAATAAGGTAAAGATAAAAAAATAAATATATATTTTCACAGATAAATGATTTGTTTGATCAACTTAGGAGGGCTTGAGTGTTCTCGAAAATAGATCTGGGATTGAGGTATTATCAATTAAAGATTAATGAGTAGTATGTGTTAAGAACCACATTTAAGATTCGATTTGGACATTATGAACTCCTAGTAATGCTGTTTGGATTGACAAACACACCTACAATGTTCATAGATTTAATGAACAAAGTTTTTTGGTAGTACTTGGATATATTTGTGATGGTATTTATAGATGATATTTTAGTGTATTTGAGTTCATACTTGGATCATGAAAAACATTTGAGACAAATGTTGCAGACTTTAAGAGAACATTGACTATATGCCAAGCTAACTAAATGTGAATTTTAACTATAATAAGTGATTTTTTTTGTGTACATATCATATTTGTTGAAGGGATGTGGTGGACCTTAAAAAGGTGGAGGCAATGTTAAAGTGGGAAAGACCTGTAAATGTAATCAAAATTCATAGTTTCCTTGAATTAGCATGATACTATAGGAGGCTATTGAAGGGTTTTTCATTATAGCTATTCTAATGACCAAACCGACTTGAAAAGAAACCAAATGGGAATGGATTAAATAGCGTGAAACGAGTTTTCATGAACTGAAGAGAAGACTTACAACTATCCTAGTACTATCATTTCCTTTAGGACTTGAAGTTGATGTAAACCTTTTAATCACGTGATCAAACAACCCCTAACAAAGATGATACTTCCCCAATAAAGCTAAAAATCAAGTTTGAGAACCTTGACCCAGAGTTAACCTTTAACTAAGAAAGATCCCAAGCTGCTTCTCCTAGGGTTTTATAGCTAGGTTTTATAGGCAACATTGGAAAGATCTAAAGCTATAAACTGACTAAATCTGATCCTTTGATGCTTGAAGAGGGGCTAAAGCCCTTGATTGAAGATAACAATAAAGACACATTTTGTTCAATAGTTGGTGAAAGGAGTACACTAACAGTTCTGATGTTTTTGGATTGTTGATGATGGATTTTTGTTATGTTATGGGAACAACTTGGGGGCAAAGAAAATAACTTACAACTATTACATTTAAAGAGGGTAATCTAGGCTATGGATTAGGAAAGTTAACGAGGTCTGGTGAGAAGGAGAGATCGAACCAAGGCTTGGGAGGTGGTAACTTGACCATGCCTCTTAGGTTTAAAAGGAAGAAAAAAAACTAAATAAACCAAAACGACATCATTTTGGTTAACCTTAACATAATTAGGGCCTTAATCTTCCATATTCAATTGTAGTCTTTAATATCTTGAAACTTCACAATCAAAACCTTAATTGGTTTTAATTTTTAGGAATCTTTTCAATTGTACCCTTAACCTTTTTCAATTGATCCTTCATACTTTGGCGCCTTTTACAATGTGATCCTTGATATTGAGATTCTTCAATTTCATCCTAAATTAGCCCTCTTTAAACTTTTAATTCTTTTAATTTAATCATTGATTAAGTCAATTAAGCCCTCTGAACTTTAGACTTCGTTCATTTTAGTCCCTGATTATTTAATTCTTGCAACTTTGACATGAATTGACTCATAAACTTTGATTTTTCGTTAATTAAGTCCCTGATTGCATTAATTAATCTAATAAAAAGTTTAATTAAGTCCCTAAACATATTGATTGTTCTAATTTTGGCTAAATTGACTTCCAAATTTTATTTTCATTTCATTTAAGCCCCTAATTAAGCTAAGTAAGCATTTCCATAGTTCAATTAGGTCCTTGGCTTTTTCAATTTTTTTCAATTTTATCCTCATCTTCAACTTTCTCCTTAATTTGGACCTAAACTATCAAAATTGAGCTGCCAAACTTTGCAACCTTGTCTATATTGGTCTTTAAACTTTTAATTTGTGCAGTCTTGACCAATTTCAGTCTATTATCTAAATTTTCGACAACAAGACCTCAAATTATCTACCTACCTAGCATTCTGACTGGCCATGAATTAAATGTCTACTGAATTATGATCTAAAGTATATATTTTTAATTTTATTTTTTTTAATTTTCTTGGAAATGTTTTTGAGTACCTTCGAAAGAAAAAAAATTCCCACATGAAAATAAAAAAATCTTGAGGACATAAAATCGGGCTATGAAAAACCTAAAAAAAGAAAGAAAAAAAAAGCAAGAAGAGATTAAACACTTTAAAAAATAATTGATTTTCTAAAAGTAAAAGTCAATTATTAAAACAGAAGGAGTGTAAGTAAATAAAAAAAGGTATTCACATTGACGTCATTCGAGAATTATATAATAGAAGATTTACCCAAGTATATATATGTAAGAGTGTCATGACAAATATATTTATCAAGGCATTCACATTCATGTTCACTGCTTTGTTGGAATTTTCTCACTCTTTTAACGTAGTTGATGGTTATTTTGGCTGCATGGAATTAACTTTTTCATCATGCTAGGAAGTAAGATGTTCATTCTCCAATCTGAAAAGCTCTACACAAATCATTTTCAGAATTCTATAGCAATGGTAATATTCTGTGGAAAAAAATCGCTAATGTTTCTTCTTTCTTTATTTTTTTTCTTTTTTTGAGTAGGTGTGATCAACCATTAGCTATGATGTAATTTATAAATTTTATCATTCATCTCGCTATCCCGCAACGCAGCGCAGGCTTTAAACCAAGTATCATTACTCTAATGTTTGTGGAAAATGATTTCTCAATACTTTTTAACAAATTTATGTTCTCTTTTGACATTTTTAGAATAAAAAAAACTAAAAAAAAAGTTAATTTATCTTTGATTAATCAAGTTTCTATTTCAACGTAACTTCTAATTAGGTCCCTGTATTAAATCAATTTGCTCAATATGAACCATATATTAGTGATTTTGCTGACATCATTGAGTAAATTGTAAGTGATATATATATTTTTTTATCTCTTTGACCCCTTTACTTTTTTATTATTTTCATTTTTTTATTACATAAAGAATTATTCAAATTATATAAAAAATGAAGATAGAAAAAATTCTAAAAATTGAAGGTATCTTTATATATATATATAACTTCATTGATTGCTTTCCATAATAAAAAATAAAAATAAAACATGACTAACTAGATCAACGAGATCAAAGAACACATGTTTTTTTTATTTTACAATTTATTTAATACCGTTAGCTATATCACTAATGAAGAACTCACATTAAACTAATTGTTTCAATACAGGAATCCAATTAACATTTAAATTAGCTTAAGAACTTGATTAATCAATTGCTCATAATACAAGGACGACACTGATTGTTAATCCAAAAAAAAAAGGGAAAGGAATGTGATGAAATGATTATAAATCGAGTAAGCTTATGTGATATTTGTTTGTTTTTAATTTTATTTAATTAATTTTATATGTGTTTATTTTTATTATCATTTAATTAGATAAAAAATTAATTTTTGTGAACAAAGTTGTTAAACACAACCATGTCGAAGATCCGAGTTGCGAAGCCAAACATTTTGGATTTTGGTCTATATTTAACTTTCAATTTTTAATTTTTATCTTTATTTATCATTAATGACTTATTGTTTATTTATTAACACACATAGTTCTCAATTTATTTTATTAGATATGTACATATCATTTTTTGATATCTTATTTTAACTTTTTTTTATATAAAAGAATGCGTTGAAAAAGCCTACATATTTATTATTTTAGGAAAACAAAAGTCGACCTGCAGCGGAGCATAGATGAAATAGCTAGTGATAAAAGTCTTGAATTAAAAAATTTTAAAAACTTTAATAACAACTCTTGTGATTTAGGATGGTTGTAAAGTAATGCACTTTATAGATAATTGGAGCCTGGAATGAAGAGTTGTTGTTCAGTCAATTAGCCAAATCAAAGAGTTGTTATCTGGTCAAGTTATTGGGACACAACCAATATAGCAAGACCAAACATCTATTGCTTGGTTAAGTTGTTGGGTCATAGGCCTAAACAAACATGATTGATCAATTGTTGTCTAGTTAAGTTATTAGGCTAGAGGCCTAAAAAGCCAAGACCAAACAATTGTTGTTCGGTCGACTAGTTAGACTAAAAGCCTAACCATCTAATAAAAAGGATGGAGAGCGCTATTCGGGCCAAGGATAAAAGAAAGGAAGAGAATAGATCAACCTAAAAATCAAGAGAAAACAAAGAAAAAAAAAGAAAGGAAGAAAAATTCATCGGAGCATCATCGTGGCTCTAACAAAGACACATACCACACCTCAAAGAAGAGCTTATAGATATGAATCCAATAGCACCAAGAAAGGCATTCATCAGTGTTGTAACAATAATATGCTCTCCAAACAGATTTTCCTCCTTTGCTTGGATTCAATCCTTAATTTTTCAACAACTCTTCAATTCAGTCTCCAAATTAGCTTAACCAAAAAGCATGGAAGGAAGAATCAAATTAATTCCCTAATTGTTCAATTCACCCCCAAATTAACCCTAATTAGACAATATACAAATAATCGAAGGAGAGAAGAAAAATAGAGAGAAAGTATATAATATCATGCACGTGTTTACACGCCACAACCACCTACCAATATTATATGGCAGCCATTTGATTCTGCATTTCACAAGCTATCAATACATGCACATAAATTATCTATACGATGTTTATCCTTTCTCACAAATTATCAATACAATGCCTACCTTATACCATAACAACACCTATTTGTCCACAAATTGATAGTGCGACGCTTACATGGATAACCGGTTTTACAAGTTGTCTATATGGTAAAGGTAGTTATTCTTCATGGTTACTCTGACACTATATATCTATAACTTCACACTTCACGAGGCAATTTCATATGACTTGAGGTGTATAAATACCTCATGTCACAAAGTAACCACACAAACAACAATACAAAACCACACACAATAATCATAACATTCACTCTCTTATGTTCTTGTTCTCTTTACTATACATTATTTTTTTTCTTATGCATTTACTAACTTAGACATCAAAGGGTCTCTTATCCTAATAAGAAACTTGTTTCGTAGGAGTTCTTGTGCTACTGGCCTAGCTCAACTTAGAAAAACAAAATCTCCAAAACCTATTATACTAGTTCTGAAAAGTTCTAAATTCATTTTGAAGTTTTTCAGACTTCGTCACTCTGCATAACAATTTTATAGCACAAGTTATATCATGAATAAACACTTGGAAAAATAAAAGTGATTTACAATCATGTCATTTTCCTCATTCATGATCCTTTTGTGATCCTACTTTTAGCAATAAGAAAATAAAAGCTTTTTTACTTAAAGAGTGAAAAGAATAGAGTACATAACTTATAATCCTAGAACTTTAAAAAGAAAAACTAATTGTTGACTTTTTTTATTCACCAAAATTGAAACTTCAAATATTCATTAGGTTAGAAAAATAATGAATTCCAAAGGATTCATGGAGAGCAGAGACATTTATTTAGATGTTACATATATACATCTAATTAGTAATAATCAAGACAAAGTTCATCATTTTGGTATTGTATCATTACAAATTCACAATGAGTTATTCTAAAATTTGAGAATACTTAAATATTTAATGCTATATATTATCTATAACTCTAAAATAAATAGGGTTCATTATGGTACTTCACTATTCATATAAAAAGTGAAGCACTATAAGTTTTTTTTTTTTTTTACATCCTTCAACGGTCAAATTAGATGGAATTAATATTGAAATTATGGTATAAGTACTAAATCAAAAGAAAAGGGGCTAAACTATAATATATCCAGAAAAATAGGTTTGATCCTAAATTTTGATTGATGTTTATTTTGATCCACAAGTTTATTTTATTTGTTTTTGGGTCCCTAAATGAGAGAGAGAGTGCATCACTGGAAAATAGCGGTAGAGAGAGAAAGAGATTGGTTGTCGTGATTCTAGTCTTAAAAATGATTAATTTTAGTGTCCAATTGTTTCATTTGATTAGAGGAGTTTTGATGGTTTTGATTATTGGCATTCAAATTTATTGAAAAGTAGATCATGCCTATAAAAGATTTGGAATTATGGGTTGATTCTTTGTTTTGTGACTAATTATAGACAACTTTAAGGGTATAAGTGAGTTTAGTGAGTTGCGTATGATATTTTGCATGTGTTCACATATCAAATATTTGTTGAAAATGAGTTGTTTGGTCCAAAAAACTAAAAGAGAGATTCTACCTAGTTTTTAGCCATTTGGGCTACTAAAAACTGGCACGCGAACAATGCGTCATCCGTCTCAACAGACGATACATTTCCTGAGTTAATTTTAATTAAAAGGCCTTAATTGTTTTTGTTTAAAAAAAAAAAGAAGCAAGGCTAGGTACTTAGATCTAACCTACTACTAAGAAGGTAAGCGTTGGGCATGGCCGAGTTTATAAGCTTTTATTTTTTGTTGCTTGAACTTGTTGTTCATCCACTACAAAAGTAAAAATAATTAGGGCCCAAACACGTGGACTTGGGTAAGACCCACGTGCCTAGGCTACTTAGAGTTGCACCAAGAGCTTTATTTGGTTTTTTGGCTCTTTACTTTTTTTTATGTTTTTATTTGGTTTTCAATTTTATCTTTAAAGGTAGGGTTTTTACTTAATGTTTTTTTTGTTTGTTTTTTTTTAGTATTATCCTTTGATTTAGTGTTGATTTGGAATTGTTTTATTTAATCATATAGCAAAAAATTTAAAAATTAATTGAACCCAATGAAATCTATGAATCGGTTCACAAATTTCACAGCCTAGTTAGTTCACTAACATGGTTCCTATTATTTTTTGTTCCTTTGATTTTATATTCCATTGAACATATTAAATTTATAAAGTCATGTAAATACAACTTTCACATAATTGAATTTAAAATCACATTTAAATTAAAAAAAAAAAGTCAAGTTATAAATGCTCAAATTGGAACCGTTGTATTAGTTTCAATGATAATATCAAAAACTTTCGGGCTAGATACACATTTACTAACTAAATTAATTTAATTCCCTAACACCACCATAGAAATGA